>OKSC01002282.1_pt1 | contig 16639 bp, 16 predicted proteins | sample 1601161 | NCBI WGS metagenome assembly OKSC01 (sample SAMEA3541552, study PRJEB24748) | human gut metagenome | biome: human gut; feature: human-associated habitat; material: faeces | place: China | collected 2012
CTTGCCCTTCGGGCAATTAAAATCTTTTCTAAAGATTTTAATTGGAGTTCAGTATAAGAATGCTCTGGAAAAATGGCAAAGGCTGACAGTGAGGGAATGGTTACCCGCTTTCAGCCGGATTGGCCGTTTCGGAGACTTTGCAACCCTGGGAGGTAGGACTATGAACAGCACAAAACAAAAGCGGCAGCCAGTCCGCCATAAACTGAAGTTTACCAATGAAGACCTGTGGGGCTATATTTTCATCGCTGCCGCCATGATCATTTTCTGCGTCTTCACGCTGTATCCCGTGTTCAGCGCGATCTACACCAGCTTTTTCAATTACAAGCCCTTCGGCTCGGAATTTATCGGCCTGCAAAACTATATTGACACCCTGAAATATTCCAAGTTCAACCTGTTCTACAAGGCCGCGCGGAACACGCTGGTTTATACCGCGGTGGTCGTGCCCTTGTCATTGCTGATGTCCTTCTGCATCTCTGTGATGATCCTGCCCTTCCACAAGAAGGTGCAGTCCGTTTTCAAGGCAATGTATTATCTGCCCGGCATTGCATCCGGCGTCGCGCTGTCCGTGGTGTGGCTGTGGCTGTACGATTCTTCTCCGGACGGCATATTCAACCGGCTGCTGGGTGCGCTCGGCATTCCGGCGCAGAACTGGCTGTCCTCTACCAGAACTTCGATGCTTTCTCTGATCATCATGGCGCTGCTTTCCAGCCACGGTGTTCGGATTATTACCTATATTGCCGCGCTGATCGGCATTGACAACAGCTATTTTGAGGCCGCCGAGCTGGACGGCGCCACTTTCTTCCAGAAAGTGCGCTATATCGTCTGGCCGCTGGTGAAGCCCACGACTCTGTTCCTGCTGGTCACAGGCGTTATCGGTTCCTTCCAGGTGTTCATGAACGCCTACATGATGACCGGCGGCGGCCCGGACAACGCCACCACCATGATCGGCCTGCTGATCTATAACAACGCCTTTGTGTACGGCAAGTACGGTCTTGCCTGTGCCCAGGCCATCCTGCTGGCTATCGCCATCGCCATCATGTCCCTGTTCCAGTTCCGGCTCATGGGCGTGGACGTTGAGTATTAAGGAGGAGGATTATGGCTACTACCGGTTTGTATTCCCAGCACCTGAACAACAGGAAGGTGCTTCACCTCCGCAATACGATCATCGCCATCGTTCTGATCATTCTGGCAGCGGCGACGCTGTTCCCCATCTGCTACATGATTCTCTCGTCCTTCGGCCCCAACGTGTCCACGGCGGGCAATATGCGCACGATCCTGCCTTCCCGGTTTACGCTGGAATCCTTTGACGCGTTCTTCCATTTCAGCGATCATTCCCTGCGGTGGATTCTCAACAGCGTGGTTGTGGCGACGGGGGCGGTCATCGGCAACGTGATTTTTGCCTCCATGGCGGGCTATGCTTTCGCCAAGATCCGGTTCAAGGGCAGCAAGATTCTGTTCGGCCTGATTCTGGTGGCTATGATGATTCCCTATCAGGTGACCCAGGTTCCGCTGTACATCCTGATGGTGCAGAAATTCTCTATGACCAACACCTATGCGGCCATGATTCTGCCTGGCCTGTGCACGGCCTACAACATTTTCCTGTGCAAGCAGTTCTTCTCCGGCCTGCCCACGCCGCTAATCGAGAGCGCCAAGATTGAGGGCTGCAATCAGTTCCAGATCTTTGTCAAAATCGTCCTGCCCCTGGCCAAAACCGTGCTGGCGGTCATGGCGATCAACACCTTCATGGCCAGCTGGAACGACTTCTTCTGGCCGTTCCTGGTGACCAACGACCCGGCCATGTACACCATTCAGGTGGGTCTGAAGCAGTTCAAGTTTGCTAACGAAACGCTGTTCGCCCCGATGATGGCCGGTGCCACCATCTCCGCGCTGCCCATGTTCGTTCTGTTCTTTGCGCTGCAAAAGTACTTTATGGAAGGCGTCACCATCGGCGCCGTCAAGGGCTGATTAGACTGTCAAAAAGGCCGTTGGCCTTTTTGACAAGGGACCTGCAGTCTGCTGCGCGCACTCCTTGGCCGCCTGCGGACGGCTTTCCTCTGCGAGGCTTTTTTGACACGCCGCGCAGCCCCCGCTTTCTCAGTGGGGGCTGCTGTCATACTGAGGTGACTTTATCATGATTCGATCTTACACACCTGACGACGAAAGCGCCATGCTTTCTCTGTGGAACACGGCGGGAGCCGTCATGGGCTATGCGCCTGTGCCGCTGGAGGATTTCCACCGTCTGCTGACCCGGCATCCGAACTTTTCCCCGGCGTACACCTTCGTCCTGGAGGAAAAGGGGACGCTTTTGGGCTTTGTCAACGGCTGCACCGGGGCGGGCATCCCCAAGGGAGATATCCGGGGATATTTAAGCTGCCTGATCTTAGCGGCGGAGGCAGATTCCGACGAAAATACGGCACTGCTTCTCTCTGCACTGGAAAACGCCTTCCGGAAGGCGGGAAAGACCTATTGCGCTGTCACATTTTTCAATCCCATCCGCCTGCCATGGATTCTCCCCGGCACACCGGGGCACCAGCACAACAACGCCCCCGGCGTGGCGACGGATCTTCCGCTGCATGACCGGATGCTGTCCCTGGGCTACCGGGAAAGCACCCGGGAATGCGCCATGTACCGGAATCTGGCAGATTATGAAACCCCGGCATGGGTGGAGGAAAAGGCCGCGAAGATGGGCGGGGAGGGCTACCGCGTAGAGCGCTATGACCCCAGGCGGCACGTTGGCCTGGAGGAAATGGTGGCGGCGCTGGACAACACCATGTGGTCGGAGGAGATTCCGGCAGCCGGCAAAAACGGCATGGATTTGCTGGTCGGCCTGAAGGGCAATGTCTGCGCCGGATTCACCGGGCCTGTGTACCCGGAAAAAACGGGGCGGGGCTATTTTGCCGGCCTGGGGGTTGCGCCGCAGTTTGAGGGGCACGGCCTGGGTACGCTGCTGTTTTACCGCCTTCTGGAGCGGGAAAAGCAGGCAGGAGCAAAGTATATGTCACTGTTTACCGGGGAAGACAACCATGCCAGGTTTATTTATCTCAACGCCGGTTTCCGGGTTGTCCGGACATTCGGCGTCATGCTGAAGGAGCTGTAGGACTATGAAGACACAGACTGTACTTGCCATCGGCGCCCACATTGGGGATGCCGAGCTGACCGCCGGGGCGCTGCTGGCGTCCTGCGCCGTTCACGGCGGCAAGGCCGTGACTCTGGCGCTGACCGCCGGGGAAAAGGGCGCTCCCGCCGGGGCGGATATTGCCGAATACCGCCGGGGGAAAATCGCGGAGGCAGAGGCCTTTGCCAAAGAGCTGGGGGGCGAAGCCTACGTCTTGGATTACGAAGACGGCTTGCTGCCGGACAATGACGAGGTTCGCTTTGCCGTCTGCGACATCATCCGCAAGGTCAAGCCTGATATCATCGTCACCCACCACGAAAACAGTATGCACAAGGATCACATTGTCTGCCACAGAATCGTGGTGGACGCCTGGTTCTATGCCGCCATTGAGGGCTTTCAGCGGGAGCTGCCGAAGCATTTTGCCAAAAAGCTTTACTTTGCGGAAAACTGGGAGGATGCCCCCGGCTTTGAGCCATACGTCTATGTGGACGTGAGCGACGGATATGCCCTGTGGGAAAAGGCCATCGATCACCACTGGTTTGCGGTGCATTCCACCAGTTTTCCCTATAAGGAATACTATTCCCACTTAAAGCGTCTGCGGGGCATCCAGGGGCGGAAGGGCTACTGCGAGTGCTTCATGATTCCCAAAGAGCAGTATAAGCTGGTGCAGACATTGGAGGATCTCTGAAAATATGGAAATGAGACGAATGCTCGGGCAGAAGCTGGTATTCGGATTTCACGGGAAAACGCTGCCTGAGGAATTTAAGAATCTGCTCCGGGAATACAAGATTGGCAACGTGATCCTGTTCCTGCGCAACGTGGAAAGCGCGGAGCAGCTTCGCGCGCTCTGCGCCGAGATTCAATCGCTGGTTCAGGAAGAGACGGGCTACCCTGCCTTTATCATCATCGACCAGGAGGGCGGCATGGTGACGCGGCTGCCCCAGGACGCCGTAAACGTCCCCGGCGCCATGTCACTGGCGGCTACCGCAGACCCGGAAAATGCCCGCCTGGCTTCGGAGATCACCATCCGACAGCTGCGGGGGCTGGGCGCCAACTTCAACATGGCGCCGGTGCTGGATGTCAACAGCAATCCAGCCAATCCGGTGATCGGCGTGCGCAGCTTCGGCGACGAAGCGGAGCGCGTGGCGTCCTTGGGCTGTGCCGCCATCGCACCCTATGCCGGAAGCGGGGTGCTGTGCTGCGCCAAGCATTTCCCCGGCCACGGCGACACGGCGGTGGACAGCCATCTGGGGCTTCCCCGGGTGGATAAAACGGAGGAGGCGCTGGAACAGCTGGAGCTGATCCCCTTCCGCCGCGCCATCGAAGCCGGGGTACCGGCCATCATGATGAGCCACGTGCTGTTCCCGAATATTGAGCCGGAGCAGGTTCCCTGCACCATGTCCCGGCGGATGGTCACCGGGCTTCTGAAGCAGAAGCTGGGCTTCCGGGGGCTGATTCTCACGGACTGCATGGAAATGGGCGCCATCCGGGATTATTACGGAACGCCGGAAGGCGTGGTCGCGTCCATCAAGGCCGGTGTGGATTTGGCGGAGATATCCAGTGCCTTTGATCTGGAGCTGGCCGCCGCAAAGGCCGTCAACGAAGCGGCGGAGCGGGGAGAATTTGACGTGGAAGAGATCCGCGCTTCCGTAGAGAAAATCCTTTGCTATAAGAAAATGCTTGCGGCTCAGGCGGAGCCGGGTCTTTGCAACCAGCCGGAAGACCGCCGCGCTGCGGAAAGCATGGCGCGCCAGGCGATCAGCCAGATTTCCGGAACGCCCTTCCGGGCGGATGAAAACACCTTCTTCTGCGGCTGCGCCGACTATCGCGCCTCCGGCGCGGCCAATGCGGACGGGAGCGCCGTGACCTTCCCGGAGTACATGGCAAACGCTTTCGGCGCGGAGGGCTTCGTCACCGGAAAAGACCCGGACGAAGAAGGAATCCGCGCGGCGCTTCGGCAGGCGGAGAACTGTGAAAAAATCATCCTGGGCACCTGCAACGGCCATTTGTTCCGGGGACAGCTCGCTTTGGCGGAAGCCCTGGCGGCGACGGGAAAGCCCATGGCAGTGGCTGCATTGCGCAACCCGTACGATCTATCCCAGATTCCCGAAACCGTCTGGAAGCTGGCCGCCTATGATTATGCCGTTCCCGCCTTCCGGGCGCTGGAGGACATCTTCCGCGGCGGCAAAGCCACGGGCGTCTGTCCTGTGAAACTGTTGTAAACATCCGGTAGGGTGAGGGGAAACTACATAGTATGTGCAAGAGCAGCTGACGGAAGTTGGCTGCTCTTTTCCTGAGGTCAACGGGAGGCGTGTCCCGCCTTAAATCCGGCGATTACAGGAAAAAAACGGGATTTGTCTGCGGTATATCTTGACTTTTCCGGCGGACATTGCTACGATATAAGCGACACAAAGGGGGGCTGCCATGGGGCGGCTTTTCAAAAGGCTGCTGGTTAGCTTAGCCTAACCCATGGCGGAATAAGCGCGGGAGGGATGAAATTTGAAGATTCTGGAGCATGGGCAGACGCAGGAGAAAACGCTGCTGTTTCTGCCCTGTACGGCGGAGCCGGTATGGGCGTTCGCGGCGACCATTGCGCTGCTTTCCCAGAAGTGGCACGTTTTTCAGGTGGTTTACGACGGCCATCAGCCGGAGTATCCCGGCGACTTTACCTCCGTGGAGCAGATGGTGGACGAGATCACGGCGTATCTGAAAGAACGGGGCGTCAGCCGCCTGGACGCGGCCTACGGATGCTCTTTGGGCGGGGCGTGCCTGACCCGGATGCTGGCGCTGGTCATCATCGAGGGGCTGACCATGTACTTAAGCGAAGCGGATGTGAAGTGTATTTTTGACGTGATCGCCGGGCGGTTTCCCAATGCCACCGTGTTCGTCGAGACCATGAGCCCCATGGTGGTCAAGCGCTTCAAGGAAAAATCCATCGAGGGAAGCCATGCAGAATTTACATGGGGCGTCAAAAACGGCGTAACTCTGGCCGCGCTGCTGCCGGACTTCCGGCTGGCTGCGGAACACGGTTTGACCGAGGGCATGGCGGTGTTTGTCCCGATTTATAAGGTGCTGGACAAGCTGACCGTCGTGCGGAATATCTCCAACAAGATTATTGTGATGGAAAAACGTTAAGGAGGCAGAAAAATGTCTTTTTTTGAGAATACCCGTAAGCCGGTTGGCTTCGGCGGGGAGATCATGGTTTCCATGATGAATCTGGGTCATCGGGCGCTGGCGCGGTGGGGAATGGGATTCCTGACGCTTCCCGCAGACGGAAAAGTTCTGGACTGCGGCTGCGGCGGCGGTGCGAACATCCAAAAGCTGCTGAAAAAATGCCCGCAGGGCGTCGTGAAGGGAATCGATTACTCCCCCGTCAGCGTTACGAAGACGCGGGAGCTGAACGAGCAGGCCGTCAACGACGGCCGCTGCGTGATATGGCAGGGGAGCGTAGAGCAGATCATTTTCGCCAAGGACTGGTTCGACGCGGTCACCGCCTTTGAAACGGTGTACTTCTGGCCGAACCTGCACCGATGCTTCCGGGAGGTTTACCGGGTACTGAAGCCCGGCGGCACGTTCCTGATCTGCAACGAGTGCAGCGGCGACACGGACAAGGACGACAAGTGGACGCGGAAAATCGAGGGCATGACCATTTACAGGGACGTCCAGTTGAAGGCCGTGTTGGAACAGGCGGGTTTTTGTGACATTCAGATTCATAAAAACAACAGGGGATGGCTGTGCGTGATGGCAGTAAAGCCCGCCGGAAACGGAGAATGAGCGGTGAAATACTTTGAATTTGGCCGGGAAAGGAAAGCAGAATAGAGGATCACGTTCCTTTTTGATTCAGAAGCCAGGCTGTCATGTCCCGCAAGGTCTCCTCCACGGGGCGCGGCTGATATGCAAAGCGTTCCGATGCTGCGGCATGGCTGAAGCAGCCGTTTGAGGCAAGGACGGCAACGGAATAAGGGGTGAAAAACAGCGGCTTTTGCTCCCTCAGGCTTCGGCGTTCATAGTATGGAGCCGCCAGCTTTGCAAGCCCCAGCGGCAGGCAGATGGGGCGATACCTCAGCTTTGCAGCCTTTCCCACGAGCTGAAGCATCTTGCGAATGGTGACATAGTGGCCGGACAAAATGTATCCCTTGCCGGGTTCTCCGCTTTCGGAGCAGGCGAGGATGCCTTTTGCCACATCCCGCACATCCACGAAGTCATATCCGCCGCGAACGGCAAAGGGCAGCTTTCCGGAGAGGAAAGACTTCGCCATTGAGGTGAAGCTCCCGCCCTGTATGTCGCCCGGCCCGATGATGCCGGAGGGAAAGACAATACTGGCATTCAGCCCGCGCTTCGCCGCATCGAAGACCAGCTCTGTTGCAGTCGCCTTGCTCTTGGCGTAATCTCCGTCCACAAGCCCCGGAGAAAATTCGCAATCCTCCGTAATGATGCAGCCCTTTGGCTTTTCCGGTATGGCATGGACAGAGCTGACATGGATCAGCCTTCCCACATTGCGCTTCATACATTGCCGGAGAACCCGCCATGTTCCACCTACATTGACCTGATAGAGCTTTGAACCGGGTCTGGACGCGACGGAGACGACACCGGCGCAGTGAATCACACAGGTACGGCTGCCGGCATCCGCAAAGAAGTCTGCCAGCGAGTTTTTCACGCACACATCACCGACGACGGTATGGACTTCTTTGGGGAGCAAATGGATATAGGGGTCATTATGCAGTACAAGCGCATGCACTTGCGCTCTGCGGCGCACCAGCTCCTCTGCAACAGCCCTACCGAGGAAGCCGGTAGCGCCTGTAATAAGATATTGATCAAACATTCAAAAAGCCTCCTCCTAATAAGCATACAAGTGTTGATTATCTTTCACAAGTACAGTATACTTGAGGGGAAAGACGGAAACAATCAGCACTTGCCATACGGCTGAAAGAAAAGCAACACTGTCTGTTGAAGTGTTGATAATCTTTGTAAACTTTTTTTGGAGGGGCTCTATATGGAGAAGATGGATGCAAGAAAACGCTATACGCAAATGGTGCTCAAGCAGTCCTTTCTGAAGCTGCTGAAGGAAAAACCTGTAAACAGAATTACGGTGAAGGAGGTTTGCGCGCTGGCGCAGCTGAACCGTGCCACCTTCTATGCCCATTACAGCGATTGTTTTGCCCTGATGGAGAGCATCGAGAACGAGCTCATCGACGCATTTGAGGAATCCCTTCGCTATGTCAATTCGTTTGACGTGACGGCTCTGATCGAAGCGATCTACGATATGGTCGATCAGAATCAGGCAGCCTGCCGGGTCCTGATTCTGGGGAATACAAACTCCACGGTTCTCATGCGGATGATTGCCTTGGCCAAGAAGGGCAGCATTGCCTACTGGCGGAAAGAGCTGCCCGGAGCCAGTGAGACAGAACTGGAAATGATGTATACCCATCTGTCAAACGGTTTGATGCACGTCGTCGTGGAGGGTTACGACAAGTACAGCAAAGAGGAAATGATCCGTTTTGTCAGCCGGGTAGTAAAAGCCAGCCTTTCGCTGTTCCAATCGCCCCAACGGCCTCTCCCTTAGCATAGATTTTATGCCTGGGTGGTATAATAGGCTTTGTGAAAGGATGGAGCAGATTATGAAATCATTTCGGCAGATCATGCTGGCAATATGTGCTATTCTTATCGCTTCCGCATTCGCGGGCTGCGGCGCGGATACGGATTCGCCGGATGAGCGTCCGGCATTGGATAAAATCGAGTACACGAACCTCAACGACAGCGTATCACAGAAGCTTCTGGAAGATATGCTTTCCGGCGCCGGGGTGTCAGGAAACCGCATTCAGGGCTTCTTCAACCGTGTAGACAGCTTCAATGAAAGCGTGCGGGAGGAATGGCTGACGGCGGGTTTTGAAAAGGCAAAACCGCTGGACACAAAATATGACCCATATGAGATGCAGGATGTGTGGATGGCAAAGAACGGCAATTTTCCGGGCTATAACTGCCGGATAACCGCAATGGAACTGTTCGGTGATTTCCTGTCCGCAGGAGACAGCACCCCTGTGGATGCTGCGGGCGAAGATGTGCTGTTCATGGACGAGGAAACGCTTAGGACTGACCCGGAGGCGCTGGGGGGAAGCAGTCTGACCGATTTTCGCGCCCTGTATTCCGCCATGAGGGCGGAGGACACCACGGATGTTCAGCGCCATGTGCAGGCTGTGCGGGAGGAATGGAAATCCAGGGGGATTTCGTTCCGGGAGAACGAAAGAATCCGACTCATCACTGTGTTCTTCCACGATAAGCCTACCGAGGAGGAATCCATCCTGTTTGTCGGGCATGTCGGGGTGCTTCTGACGGCGGATGACGGGACCCTTTATTTCGTGGAAAAGGTGGCCTTTCAGGAGCCGTACCGGCTGCTGCGTTTTGCTGATCGTACGGAACTGAGCGATTATCTCATGGGCAAGTACGATGTCTCCTGGGGACAGAGCACGGCGCGCCCGTTTATCATGGAGAACGATGAACTTATGGAAGGCTGGCGTCCAAACCCGGACGGTGCCGACGCTGCGTATCATTAGGGCGCACCATGGCTGATCGCGTGAAAAATGCAATAAACAGGAGCCAACCGGACGGTAACGCCGGTCAGCTCCTGTTTTCTTTTTATTTGCGCATAAGGCTATCCTGCGCTTCCTCCCATGGGAAGGGCTTTCCTTTCAGCACAGACCGGCGCAGATAGGAGAAGGTCTCCGCTTCGCCCTTCTCGGCCAGCATCCCCAGAATGAAGCGGAGCTGGCGGCTGGTCTCCGGGTGCATCAGGTCTTTTTCCCGGCTGCGCTCAAAGTATTGCAGGGCGGAATCGTCCCGGTATGCTTTGCCCTGATAGGTCATGCAGGCCGCACGGCGATCCATCACCATCTCCACGAAGTACCGCCGGGGCATGGGGACAGGCTCGTAGCACTTCGTCCCCCGGTTCATGTCCGTCCAGTATTCGTAGTGGTGGCGGTTGCGCCCCTTGTGGTGCATCCATGCCTCGCTGTAGCCCTTGTCCTCCCGCTCGGCGGCGTTGGGACTGCGGTTGCCCTGATAGTACCGCGCTCCCGTCCAGAATTCCGTGGGGGAGTATTTGCTCAGGTCGTGGGTCAGCCCCTGACGGTACAGCCCCACCCGAAAGCAGCCCAGCATCACCAGCCAGCGGTGCTTGGTTATGGTTTTGAAATGCTGCCACGGTTTCACACAATTCCCTCCCAACGTAAGGTGCGGATTTTAACCCTCGGCCACCACGATCTCCGAGACCTTCAGACCGGGGTTGCGGCGGCAGGTGAAGTCGATCGCCCAGAAGCTGGAGAATACCAGCAGACTGCGTCCGCGATAGTCCTCCAGAAGCTCCGCGTCGGAGCCGAGGTTCAGATCGGTCAGGTCGCCGGGGTATTCGTCGATCAGGCGAATCTCCTCGTAGGGCAGCATATCCATCCGCAGATCCACGCCGTACTCGTTTTTCATGCGGTACTGGAACACGTCAAATTGCAGCGTACCCACGACGCCCACGATGACCTCCTCAAAGCCGGAGCCGGGAACCTTGAAGATCTGAATGGCACCCTCCTGGGCGATCTGCTCGGTGCCCTTGACGAACTGCTTGCGCTTCATGGAGTCCTTGGCGGATACCCGGCAGAAATGCTCGGGGGCAAAGGTGGGGATGCCGGAATATTTGAACTTCTTCCCCGGAACGGTGATGGTATCGCCGATGGAGAAAATGCCCGGGTCAAACACGCCGATGACGTCCCCGGCGTAGGCTTCGTCCACGATTTCACGCTCGGCGGCCATCAGCTGCTGGGGCTGGGAAAGACGCATTTTCTTATTGCCCTGGACGTGGAAATATTCCGCGTCCCGCTGGAACTTGCCGGAGCAGATGCGCATGAAGGCCAGACGGTCCCGGTGCGCCTTGTTCATGTTCGCCTGAATTTTGAAGACGAAGGCGGAGAAATCCGGGCTGAAGGGGTCGATCACGCCGCAGTCGGCGGTGCGCGCGAGGGGAGGCGGCGTCAGCTTCAGGAACGCTTCCAGAAACGGCTCAATGCCGAAATTGGTCAGCGCGGAGCCGAAGAACACAGGCGACAGCTGCCCGTCCCGGACGGCCTGCATATCCATTTCCCGTCCGGCGGACAGAAGCTCTACGTCGTCAATGAGCTGCCGGTGCTTTTCCTCGCTGTCCAGCAGCTGGGCAACCTGCGGGTCGTACAGATCGATTTCCAGTTTGTCCGCCCGCTTTTTTCCGGAGACGCCTGAGAAGAACAGCAGCTCGGCCTTCTCCCGGTCGTAAACGCCCTGAAAATCCTTGCCGGAGCCGATGGGCCAGTTCATGGCGTAGGTCTCGATGCCCAGTTCCCGTTCCACCTCGTCCAGAAGGTCGAAGGGATCCTTGGCCTCCCGGTCCATCTTGTTCACGAAGGTGAAAATGGGAATGTGGCGCATGGCGCAGACCTTGAACAGCTTCCGGGTCTGGGGCTCCACGCCCTTGGCGCCGTCGATGACCATGACGGCGGAGTCGGCGGCCATGAGGGTGCGGTAGGTATCCTCGGAGAAGTCCTGATGGCCGGGGGTGTCCAGAATGTTGATGCAGAAGCCGTTGTACTGAAACTGCATCACGGAGGACGTGACGGAAATACCGCGCTGCTTTTCGATCTCCATCCAGTCGGAGGTGGCGGCGCGGGAGTTTTTCTTGCCCTTGACCACGCCTGCCTGGGCGATGGCGCCGCCGTAGAGCAGGAACTTTTCGGTCAGGGTGGTTTTACCGGCGTCGGGGTGAGAAATGATGGCAAAGGTACGCCGCCGGCTGATTTCTTCGGTTAATTGAGACATAGTGTTCCCTCCAGAATATCGGTTTTTAGTTGCAGGGGAGGGGGACTATGGGGGAAAATGAAAACGCATACGGCCTCCAAAACACGATAAATAGGATAATCCAATTCAGTCTACCACATTTTTTCGGAAGATACAATAGGAAAAGGGAAAATGAACCGTTTCTTCATTGCCTTTTTTTCACTCCTGTGTTAAACTAACAATATAGTGAGGAGGGAAGCGGCGGATGGAGCTGAACGATATCTACGACGAGAACCGGAACCTGACGGGGAAGCTGCACAGGCGGGGAACGCCATGGAAGCCGGGAGAATACGGCGTCGTGGTCTGCGTCTGGGTCTACGACGGCCGGGGGCATCTGCTGCTGACCCGCCGCGCCCGGGAAAAGAGCTTCGCCGGAACATGGGAAAATTCCGGCGGCGCGGTGAAGGCGGGGGAGACCAGCCGTCAGGCCATCGCCCGGGAACTGTATGAGGAGACGGGCATTCAGGCGGAGCCGGAGGAATTTGAGCTACTGGACAGCGACCGGGAGCGCAACATCTTCTATGACCACTACTGCCTGTTCCGGCGTATCCCCCTGAAAAGCATCGTTTTGCAGCCCGGGGAGACGGACAACGTGATGTGGGCGAGCTTCGGGAAGGTGGACTGGATGATCCGCACGGGGAAGATGTGCAGGATCATCGGTCATCAGTTCTACAGGCAGGAAAAGGCGCTGCGTTTGCGCAACATGCCTAAGTTTGGCAGGTAAAATTTGGCAGGGGCAGGGGCGGTTTGCCCTTGCCTTTTTTGCGGTATCGGGATATAATGAAAAAAAGCGTTTTTCAGGTGTCCGGCGAAAACGCTTCTGCCGGACATGAGAAAAACGCTTTTATTATTTAACCGGAGGTAACTGTTATGATCACATTGATGAATCTGCCCATCCGCAGAGGCAACGCACCGCTTCGCATCGCCCGGGGACATTTTGCCACCAATCACTCCCACATCAATTACTTCGTGGACATCACCTACCAGAAGACCCGCCTGAGCGAGGCCAAGGACAGCGCCCATCAGCTGGTGTCCCACTTCATCAACGACACTCCGGTGGATACCATTCTGTGTCTGGACGGCACCGCGGTGCTGGGTACGTGTCTGGCAGAGGAGCTGACGAAAAGCGGCTTCCAGACCATCAACGCCCACCAGACCATCTACGTTCTGGAGCCGGAATACAACGCCAACTCCCAGATCATTTTCCGGGACAATACCCGCAAGATGATCACCGGCAAGCACGTTCTGGTGCTGATGGCCTCCGTTACCACCGGCTTTACGGCCAAGCGTTCCCTTGAGGCCATCGGCTATTACGGCGGCCATGTGGCGGGCGTCGCCGCGATCTACAGCGCCGTGGAGGAAGTGGGCGGCTACCCCGTGCGCAGCGTCTACACCATCAACGACCTGCCCGGCTACGCGAGCTACGACTACCGGGACTGCCCCTACTGCAAGGCCGGTCAGAAGCTGGACGCTCTGGTCAACAGCTTCGGCTATTCCGCACTGTAACGGCGGCAAGAGAGAATAAAAAATCAAATGATAAAGGCAACACCGCACAATTGCGTCTGCGAGTCTCAGCTGTCTTTTTGCCCCACTTTCTCGTTTTCCAAACTTTGAATTGGGACAAAAAATCCTGTCTGAGACTCCTTGCCAAATTGTGCGGTGCTGCCTAAAGAGTTGCGAGCCCTTTCCACCCTGGGGAGGGCTCGTTTTGCCGGAGCACAGAAACCACTTGCTTTATCTGTGAAAAAATGGTATGTTGTTGTAGTGATGTTAGCGCGATGAGCTGCGTGTGGTGTGTGAATTATTCATCAAAGATGAGAGAGGTAGGGCAAATATGAGGGGAAAGTTGAACAAAAACGGTTGCGTGCCTGAACAATTTATAGTGGCAGTGGCGGTAATCTGCATTGCTGCGCATTTCCTGCTGTATGCCTACCTGAATTTTGCGGGTTTACCCCGATATTGCAATTCAGATGTATTCGCAGATATGCAGTTAGCAAAGCGAATCTGGGAGCAGAAAAGCTTATTTCCAACGGGATGGGGATTTGGCAACCAATACTACGTGGTTGGGACCCCTGTGCTGGCGGCACTCTTTTACGGTATGCTTGGAAACATCAATGCCGCCATGGCAATAGCGACGGAAGTGATGTCTGTGTTGATTATGCTATCCTTCCTTTGGTTGCTGCGCGGTTGTGGAGAGCCACTGATTTCCAGACTTTTTGGTTGTGCGTTGCTGCTGTTTTCCGTGATATTACCGTATGGTTCCTACTCCATGAATTCCATGCTGTTTTTCACGCAATCCAGCTTTTATAGCTGCTACTTGATTACTATGTTTGTGGTATTCGGGGATTATATTCGGGTACGTAATGATTCCTCTATTCGTGTTCCAGCTTGGGTGCTTTCTGTACTTTTATGCTTTGCAACGGGAATGCACAGCCTGCGCCAAACGGCGGTAATGGTATTGCCACTTTTTGCATATGAACTTTTCTGCGGCTTGCGACATGTATGCGTAGGCAGTCCGTTTTGGACGAAAGCAGATCGTCCACGGCTGATGCGTGTCCTTAGCTATGGACTTGCAAATGGAGCTGGTATTCTGCTTATGAAGTGGATGGATGTCCCAATATCGCCAATATATAGCAGCAATCAAGGAACTTCTGTGGCAGAGCGGCTTCAGGGGAAGCTGACTGCCATAGGAACGGCGCTGGCGGAAATTACCAGCGTGGATTACCTGCTGGCGGGAGACTGCTCAAAGCTGCTGCTGGTTGTAATTGTATTCATCCTCGCTGTTGCTGTCGGAGGGACTTTTTTATGGTTTTCCCGGATTCGGCGGCCGGAATCTGGCACGGAAGCCTGCTGGGCGTTGTGTGCGATTGGATTGTGCGCAATTCTGCTTGCAACCGTGGTGACTGACGTGACATTGCGTGGGATATACCTTTTTATGTGGTTTCCGCTGGTTGCCTTTTCTGGGCTGATGCTGGTAAAGCGACTCCCTGAATGGGGGAGAAAGTTGGCAACAGTGCTGGTCTGCGTGCTCAGCCTGATGAGTCTGCTCTACTGCTTTGCGCCGAATCTGAGAGAGACTGCCACAGGGGAGAAAACGGATGCTCAGAGGATGAGCGATTGGGCTGTGGAAAACGGATATCAATATGTTTACGGCGAATACTGGGGAACCGCTCCGCAGGTCGCTGCTTGGGCGGATGGAAAACTTGATGCTGGCTGCTGGCATGGGGAGCAGAATGTTTATCTGGTGGAAGTGGCAAATACACCGAAAGATATTTACGGCGAAGATGAGAATCAAAAAGCTGTTTACGTTTTTACCGCTGTGGACGAGGCTCAGGGATTGGAAAGGGCAGAAGCTCGCGGAGTGACACTGACAAAGGTCGCAGAGTTTGGCGCGTTTTGTGCTTATACGTCACCAGTTCAGCTGATGCAGGAGCAGTAGCACCGATAACCGATTTAAGGCAGCACCGCGCAATTGAGTCTGCGGTGCTGCTTTTAAAATGTTCCATCAGGAATTTATATCAGCGCCGGATTCGCTTTTTCCTCCGCTCTGCTTTTGCAGCTGCTTTTCCAGCTCCGACTGCTTGGCGAGGATGGCGTTGACCTTGTCGTAGATGTCCTCGATCATGATTTCCGTTTTGAGGTTGACCTTGTAGTCGTTTTCCGCGCGGCGGCGGTCTTTTTCCTCCTGCCGGTTCTGGCTCATCATGATCAGCGGCGCCTGAATGGCCGCTATGCAGGACAGCACCAGATTCAGCAGAATAAACGGAAAGGGATCGAATGCTTTGGCGGCAAGCAGCGTGTTGACGATCATCCACAATATCAGAAGACCGGTAAAGGAAAAAATGAATGCCCAGCTTCCCGCGAATCTGGCGATGGCGTCCGCTGCCCGCTGACCGAGCGTACACTTTTCCGCCAAAGGATTGACGGATATCTTGCTGTCTGCCAGCAGATTCAGCACTTCCTCGTCTGACATGTCATGTTGGATGTCCTTGAGGACCTCTTTCAGGAGTTTTCTGTTTTCTTTCATGGGATATGTCCTTCCTTTTTCATTGACTGCACGAAAAACATTATAGGCGGAACGTCTGCGAATGTCAACACCGCCCTCACCGGACAACGCGGTGGCGGCACATGGCTGTTTTGCCGCAGCTGGGGCAGGTCAGACGGCGGCGGGTGAGGGTGTGCAGACCCTTTACGTACTGCGCCATGGTGGGGACAAAGACCGCGTGGCAGCTCGGGCATTCGTAATACCCGGCCTTCACGTCCAGCACGGCGGCCGCGCCGACACCGGTGGCCGCGACCGCGGCGGCGAATACGAGCAGCGCGACCCGGGCAGCCGCGGGCATTTCCAGACAGGACGCGATCACGACCAGAGCGCATACCGCAATGACCGTGATGACGGCGCAGATGACGGACAGGATCATCCGCCGCCTGTTTTCTTCATTTTCCTTCATTAACTCCATCATGTTTTCCTCTGCTTTTTTTTGGTAGTTGGTGCCGCTGACCCGTTCCCCGGAGAGAAGGTCGTTGACGGTGATGTCCAGAGAAGCGCACAGGGGGAGCATCAGGCCGACCTCGGGCAGTCCCTTGCCGGTATCACATAGTTAAAGATATTGGTATCATTCAATCAATTTTGCCGATAAAGCGGTAGAAGATTTCTACCTCCTGTTCCCGGCTTCC
>OKSC01002285.1_pt1 | contig 16604 bp, 7 predicted proteins | sample 1601161 | NCBI WGS metagenome assembly OKSC01 (sample SAMEA3541552, study PRJEB24748) | human gut metagenome | biome: human gut; feature: human-associated habitat; material: faeces | place: China | collected 2012
GGCAAATGGCATGATGCCACACACGGCTGGAGCTTCGAAGCTACCGACAAGCTCAAGGTTAAGATGGGCGGCAAGGGTTACATCAAGATGAACCTCTGCCAATATTCCAAGTCGGGCAAGATTACCCTCCTCGATCCTAAGGGAAATGAAGTAAGTTCTATTAATGCAAAGCCAACAAAGGACGGCAACCTCGGTATTCTTCAGAACGAATCTACCGAGAGCGGAGAATATACCCTCACTTTTGATGCAGATACTTACATCCACAGCCTCAGCATCGTAAACATGACAACTCCTGCTTACACACAGAACGGCAACTGGATGGAAGTAAAGGCTGGCGACGCACAGGGCTTCATCACAGCCCTCGAAATAGCAAACGGCAACAATATTGAAACCAACGCTGCCCGCACATACATCTTCTTGCCTAACGGCACATACGATCTCGGAGACAAGTGTCTTACCCCAATCAGCGGTAACAACATCTCTATCATCGGCGAGAGCATGGACAACACCATCATCGTGAACAAGCCAGAGGTAGAGGGAATCGGTGTTACTGCAACATTGTTCAACACCAGCACAGGTCTCTACATGCAGGATCTCACCCTGAAGAATGCTTATCCATTCGACAAGAGCACCGGCCGTGCCGTCTGCCTCCAGGACAAGGGTACACAGACCATCTGCAAGAATGTGAAGATGCTTTCTTACCAGGACACTTACTACAGCAACAACAATAAGGGCCAGTACTACTTCGAAGGTTCAGATATCCACGGAATCGTAGACTTCATCTGCGGTGGTGGCGATGTATTCTTTAACAAGTGTACCTTGACATTGGAACCTGGTAAGGGTTCATACATCACAGCGCCTTACACAGACGGAACTGATTATGGTTATGTATTTGACGGATGTAAGATTGTAGGTTCAGCTACTGACAGCTTCACCTTCGGTCGCTCTTGGGGTGGAACAGCCAAGTGTGCATTCCTCAACACCATCCTCGACAAGAACGCAGCAGCCAACATTGCTTCAACCCGCTGGACAACAGATGGTATGAACGTGGTTGCCAAGAACTTCTTCGAGTACAACACTGTTGATGAGAACGGCAAGGTAATTTCTCCTGCTGAGAACATCGTGAAGTTTACAAAGGATAAGGAAGTTAGCGAGTACAACACTATCATCACTGCTGAGAAGGCAGCAGAGTTCAACCTCAACAAGGTATTTACCAACTGGAAGCCAGCCGACCTCGCTTCTCAGACCACAGCCACAGCGGCTACATTGGGCAACGACAAGCTTTCATGGACAGGTGATGCCCAGATGTATCTCGTAGCAAAAGACGGCAAGTTCTTCGCCCTGACCACAGAGAAGTCAGTAAACCTCAACGGCGAGAAGGGAACATTCACCGTACGTGCAGCCAACCAGATGGGAGGTTTCGGTGCAACAACCAATTCAGTAAGCACCGGCATCCGCAACATCACCTCAGCTACAGCAGCAGTCATCAAGACCGCCATTTATGCAGCCGACGGCACCCAGCTCTCAAATCTTCAGAAGGGTATCAACATCATTGTGAAGACCCTGGCAGATGGCAGCAAGAAGACAAGCAAGGTCATCGTAAAGTAAAGAAGCAGAGACCATAAGTAATTAGATTGACAGATAACATTCGGAGTGCAATATCCCCATCCACTTTCAGAAGGGTGCCGGATATTGCACTTTTTTTGTTCCCTCAACTCCCGAAACAGCAAAAACGGGAACTGAGAAAACAGACCATCGAAATGTAAGAAACAGAGTATTTACGCAAAAATCTGTAAACGTTTACGTAATTTTTTACCCCCAATATACCTATATTCTCATATTTTTTATATACTTTTGCAACAAGAAAACCACGACTTAGCTATCGCTACGCATTCAGGTTGCCCCCATCAGAGCCTTCGGGTTCCAAGAGGAACATCCCTTCAGCAAGCATCTGCTCAGAACTGGAATTCTACTTAAAAACATTAAATAAAAAACATTAGAATATTAGTAATTTAGAATAAGTTTTATCTAAACCTAAAGTGTATGTCTGGTAAATACAAGAATCTTAGATTTGCGCTTGTTGCTGCTTCATTGGTTATGTCAGCTAATGGATATGCGCAAACAGTGATTAAGGGTAACGTAACCGACAATACGGGCGAGCCTGTTATTGGTGCTTCTGTCATTGAAGATGGAACAGCCAGCAACGGTGGTGTAACCGATATTGATGGTAACTTTACTATCACACTGAAAGGCAACAGTAAGAAAATCAAGGTTTCATACGTGGGTATGAAGCCTCAGGTAGTCAGCGTATCTGGCAAGTCTGTCATCAACATTAAGTTGGAAGACGACAACACCACCCTCAACGACGTCGTTGTAATCGGTTATGGTGCTGTCAAGAAGAAGGACTTGACCGGTGCTGTAGCTACGGTAGACAACAAGGCTCTGACACAGGTGCCTGTAGCTTCAGCTTCTGAGGCATTGACAGGTAAGATGCCTGGTGTACAGATTACAACAACAGAAGGTTCTCCTGATGCTGATGTAAAGATTCGTGTACGTGGTGGTGGTTCTATCACCCAGAGCAATGATCCTCTCTACATTGTTGATGGCTTCCCTGTAGAAAGCATCAGCGATATTCCTGCATCCGACATTGAGGATATTACAGTATTGAAGGATGCTTCATCTACGGCCATTTACGGTTCACGTGGTGCTAACGGTGTAATCCTCGTTACTACTAAGGGTGGTAAAGAGGGTAAGACCAGTGTGTCTTATAACGCATACTATTCTTGGAAGAAAATTGCCAAGAAGCTTGATGTACTGGGCGCTCGTGACTATGCTAACTGGCAGTATGAGTTGGCTAGCCTGCTGAATAAGGTTGAAGACAAGTACGAGCCTTATTTCGGAAGCTACGATGATTTGGACATGTACGACAATGTTGCTACCAATGACTGGCAGGACATCGTATACGGAAGAACCGGTCACACCTTCAACCACAACTTGAACATCAATGGTGGTACAGACAAAATGAAGTATGCTTTCAGCTATGCACGTATGGATGATAAGGCAATCATGCAGATGTCTAACTTCGTACGCGACAACCTCAGCCTGAAGCTGAATGCTAAGCCAACAAAGACCGTAACATTGGACTTCCAGGCTCGTTGGTCTAAGACCAAGATCAATGGTGGTGGTGCTAATGAGCAGAGTAGTACTTACAACACAGACAAGCGTCTGCGTTATGCTATCCAGTACACTCCATTCCCTGTTGCAGGCTTGTCTACAGATACGGATGATGATGACACAACCAACTCATCATTCTACAACCCTGTAACAAGCTTGAAGGACAACGATCAGAGAAGAGTGCGTACAACATTCAACATGTCGGGCGCTTTCACTTGGGAGCTTTACAAGAACCTCAAGTTCAAGACTGAGTTCGGTTACGATACCTATAAGGTAGATACAAAGAGATATTATGGTACAACAGCCTATTATGTCCAGAACGTTCCATCTTCCGAGAATCAGGGTAAGCCAGCAATCACGCTGACTAACCAGTATCGCACCAAGTTCCGTAACACCAACACCTTGAACTACGATTTCAAGGCTTTATTCGGCAAGAACAGCAAACACAGCTTAAACGCTTTGCTCGGTGAGGAGTACATCGTCACCAAGAATGAGACAATGACCAATACGGTTCATGGCTTCCCAAAGACGTTCTCAGCTAACGACTGCTGGAGACTGACTACTCAGGGAACACCATTCCAGATTACCGACTTCTATGATCCAAATGACATTTTGAATTCATACTTCGGTCGTGTAAACTATGGCTATGATGACAAGTACCTCTTGAGCGCTACAGCCCGTGCCGATGGTTCTTCCAAGTTCTCTGACGGCAACCGTTGGGGCTTCTTCCCATCAGTAGCTGCAGCTTGGCGTATTTCTTCAGAGTCATTCATGAAGGGTACAGAAAAGTGGTTGGACGACTTGAAACTTCGTCTCTCTTACGGTACAGCAGGTAACAACAATATTCCTTCAGGCCTTCTGGTACAGGAATACGTAGCTAATTCATCAAGCTGGATTAATGGTTACAATTCTTATCTGGCACCATCTAAGACCATGGCCAACCCAGACTTGAAATGGGAGACAACCGTTACTCGAAACATCGGTATCGACTTTACTCTCTTCAACAGCAAGTTGACAGGTAGCATTGATGGTTATTGGAACAATACCAAGGACCTTCTGATTCAGTATCCAGTAGCTGGTACAGGTTATGACTACCAGTACCGCAACATGGGTGAGACCCGCAACCAGGGTCTTGAGTTTGCACTGACATGGAATGCCATCAACAAGAAGAACTTCGGTTTGACTCTTGGTGCTAACATATCATTCAACAAGAACAAGGTTCTTTCATTGGGAGATATGGAATCAATCGACAACATCAGCACTCAATGGGCTTCTTCAGAAATCGATCAGGATTTCGTCATCAAGGCTGGCGAACCTATCGGACAGATTTGGGGCTACAAGAGCGCAGGTCGCTATGAAGTAAGCGATTTCGATATTGAGGCATCAAAGGCTCAGGGTAAATGGGTTTTGAAAGAAGGCATAGCCGACTGCAGCAACGTTTTGGGTACAAGCGTACGTCCTGGTAGCATGAAGATTGCAGAGACCAAGGCAGAGAAGACAGGTACTATCACAACTGCAGACCGTCAAGTGATTGGTGATACAAACCCTACACATACAGGTGGTTTCAATATCAATGCACGTGTTTACGGTTTCGACTTGACAGCCAACTTCAACTGGAGCGTAGGCAACGACGTATACAACGCCAATGCCATCGAGTATACCCAGACTTCAAAATATCAGTATCGTAACCTCATCGATAAGATGGCTGGCGGTTCACGCTGGACTAACATCGATGCAAACGGTAACTTGCTAAACTGGGATAATGCAGAAGAATTAGCTGCACTCAATGCCAACACAACGATGTGGTCACCATACACAGGTAAGTATGTCTTGACAGACGCTTATGTAGAGGATGCATCATTCCTCCGCTTGAGCACATTGACTTTGGGTTACACCCTGCCTGAGAATCTTACCAAGCGTGCAGGAATCAACAGTCTGCGCTTCTATGTAACCGCATACAATGTATTCTGCATCACCAACTACTCAGGTTTTGATCCAGAAGTATCAGCCATCCGCAAGACCAACCTGACCCCAGGTGTTGACTACTCAGCATATCCTAAGAGCCGTCAGTTTGTAATCGGTATGAACCTCAACTTCTAACAAATAAAAGACTATAAAAATGAAAAAATCATTATATATTTCATTTCTTTGTGCAGCAACATTGATGTCTTCGTGTGATTTGGAGGCTCCAACACAGTCTTCTATTACAGAAGAAACAGTCTTCTCTACCGAGGCACTTGCTGATGCTGCCGTTATGGGTATCCACCAGTCTTTTGGTGAGACCAACTCATATCGTGGTCGCTTCATTCCATATTATGGAACCAATACCGACTGCGAGATTTTCAACAACTATGCCGGTGTGAGCGACCCATCTACCGATAAGGAAGCATCATTGGCTTGCTATTCAGCCTCTTCTACCAATACATACATGAACACAAGTTCAAACGCTTGGGCAAAAATGTATGAGGGTATTGAGCGTGCCAACAAGGCTATCGTTTCTATCCAGAAATATGGCAATATTGACACCAATAAGAATATGGCCCAGCTCTATGGCGAGTTGCTTTCATTGAGAGCATTTATCTACTTCGACCTGGTAAAGGCATGGGGCGATGTTCCTTATCGCTTTGAGCCTAACACCTCAGAGACAGTATATCTGCCAAAGACTGACCGTGTTACCATTCTCAAGAAATTGATAGAGGATTTGGAGACTGCTGAGAATTATCTCGGCTGGCCTAACGAAAACTCTTATACCAAGTCAACAGAACGTGTCAGCAAGTCTTTTGCAAAGGGTCTCCGTGCCCGTATCGCTCTCTTCCTTGCTGGTAAATCTGAGTGGCCAAACGAAGGTCTCCGTTATAATCTTCAGGATGAGAACGAGCGCAATCAGATGTACACCATTGCAAAAGATGAGTGCGTAAGCATCATCAATCAAGGCTGCAACAAATTGGGCACAAAATTCGATGAGAACTTCCGCAACCTCTGTAATGAGGATGTTACAGCAGGTAAAGAGTCTATCTATGAACTTCCTTTCTCAGACGGTCGTGGTCGTGTACTTTACACCTGGGGTGGCAAGCACAAGACTGTAGATAGCTGGACAAAATTGGCAAAGGGTGGTGTAAACGGCCCTACCCCAACTCTCTGGTATGATTTCGACAAAGACGATGCTCGCCGCAACGTTACCTGTCTTCCATATACATGGGATGAAGGTGTGAAGACTATCTCAGGTAGTTCTGGCGGTGGATGGAGTTTTGGTAAGCTTCGCTTTGAGTGGATGAAACGTAAGGTTACTTCTACCAATGATGACGGTATCAACTATCAGGTTCTTCGCTACGCAGATATCTACCTGATGGCTGCCGAAGCAGAGAATGCCCTCAATGGTCCTGCTAATGCAAAGCAATATCTGATGCCAATACTCAACCGTGCTTATCCTTCAGCCAAGGTTAGCACCATCTTGAACGAAGCATCTACCAAGGAAAGTTTCCAGCTTACCATCGAAGACCAGCGCAAGTTTGAGTTCGCTGGTGAAGGATTGCGCAAGCTCGACCTTATGCGTTGGGGTAAGTTAGGAAGCACTCTTGCACAAACCAAGGAAAAGATGACCCAATTGGCCAACCGTACAGGAATCTATGCCAACTACCCTAAGAAGCTCTACTTCAATGAGGGCTTAGGTGCAGCCAGCACAGATGCTGACAGCTACGAAGTTTACGGTTTGGAAGCAGGACAGACTGATGCTGAGGGCAAGTCTCTTTACGAAAGCAGCACCAACTGGTTTACCTATAGAGAGCACGTTGACGGTGAGAGCAAGGATGACAATAAGAGCGTTACTGACAACAATAACAAGATTGACAAGTATCTGAACTATCTCTACATCAACAATCCAGACGAGAAGATGTTCTGGCCTATCTGGAAGGTATTCATCGATGGTAGCAACGGCTTGCTCAAAAACGATTATAATTATTAATCCATTCAAGAAGAAAAGATTATGAATATTATAAAGAAATTAACTTATATCTTAGCTCTTGCTGCGGTACTCTTTACCGCAGCAGGATGCTCAGACCCAGACGATGAGTTGACAAGCGTAGAATACGACCGACTCTTCAAGCCTACAGCTGTAGAGGCTAAGGTACAGAACAAGACTAATGTACAACTTACCTGGGAATGTTTGTCTAAAGCAGACAGCTACACCATTCAGTTGTTTGCTGAAGATGCTGATATGAAGTTTGAAGGAACTCCAACCTATGAATATACAGACGTAACAACAGTTCCTTATCTCATTACAGGTCTTTCTGGCGAAACTACCTACTCTATCCGTATCAAGGCTATAGGTAGTTCCAAGGAATCTCATTGGGCAGAAGCCTCTGTTACAACAGATGCTGAGCAGATTTTCGAAACCGTTACTGATGATGATATCACTGCAAAGAGCGTAACATTGAAGTGGACTCCAGGTTCAGAAGTTACTACCATCGCCATTACAGGCGGTAAGGAAGAGACTTATACACTCTCTGATGAGGAGAAGCAGAATGGTACAGCAACCATTACAGGTCTGAACTACGAAACCAAGTATACATTCACTATTCTGAATGGCACCAAGGCTCGCGGTAAGGTTTCTGTAACCACCATGCCAAACTACACTCCAGCTTATCCAGGTGCTGACCTTCAGGCATTGATTGATGCTACTGAAGAGGGCGGTACTGTCATGTTGCTCCCTGCTAAGGACGGTTCTACCAACGAGTTTATCTACACAGGAACCGATGGTGCTGAAACAACCAAGGAGTTGACCATCAGCAAGAACATATCCATCAAGTGTCTCGGCACCAAGCCAGTCAAGGCTCGTATCAAGTTCGTACTCGACGGAGCTACCGGCTTCACTACAGAAAACATCCAGTTTGAAGGTGTTACTGCAGATGCTCTGATCAAGGGTGTGAACTGCTCAGGAACAATCAACGTCAAAAATATCGAGGTTAGCGGATATGGCAACTTCTTTACAGAACCTGGTGAGAATGTTTACGAGGTGGCTGAGCTGAATATTACCAACAGCTATTTCCACGACATGTGCGCAGGCAAGCGCTTTATCGACTCTCAGAAGAAGAAGGGCGCTATCTTAAAGTTGAACATGAATCACTGTACCGTAGCTAACTCTTGCAATGGTTCTGATTTCATCCGTTTCGACTACAATGCCAAGCAGCCTATCGTCATCAACTTCGAGAACAATACCCTCTATAAGGTAGAAGCTACATCTAAGGGCTTATTCTACGTTCGTTCTAACAAGGCAGGCGATAAGTTCTTCACAGCAAACATCAAGAACAACGTATTTGCAGAAATGAGCGCAGACGTGTCCTTCAGCAAGGACACAAAGACAGACAACCTCGTATTCAGTAACAACAACTACTACAATGCTGCTACCTTACAGCAAAACCCTGACGGAGGTGCAGGTAAGGTATTCGATACAGAAGGCATTAATCTTGATCCTGGTTTCAAGAACGTTGCTACTGGTGACTTCACTATCACCAACGAGACATTGGTTGACAAGAATATCGGTAATATCAAGTAATATATGACCAAACATTTGAAGAAATATAATATCCCTTAATCATTAAAGGCTGTATCTTTAGGCATTGTCCTTCTGATACAGCCTTTTTTCTTTATACAGCTTCTCCCAAAACGGCGAAGACTGGTTCCTCCACTTCCTGGATAAGCACGCTTATGGTCGTGTGGTTCATCTGCAACTAGCCAAATGGGTAAACGACTGGCTCTATGTTCGCTATGTAGGCAACGTAATCAACTGGACAAACAACATCGTTTCAAATACTGGTGCTGTATGGTCTAACCAGTCAAAGACTGGCGTTCCAACATTCCAGAACAACGTATACTTCAACTGCGCTAAGCTCAATGTTGCAGACGTAGAGGGTAAGACTAACATGTTTGCTGACGAGGCAGGCAAGGAAGCTAACCCTGAGTATAAGGATGCCGCTAAGGGCGACTTTACTATCGGTAACGAGAGTGTTAAGAAGCTCGGTGTTGGTGACCCAAGATGGTAATCACCTAAAAACTATATAAAAGCTGCAGCCCACTTGTTTGGGTTGCAGCTTTTTTCGATTTATAACTTCAATCAAACTATATTTTAAGAAAGCGCAATGTCCACACCGGGCGTTGCACTTTTTTTGTTATCTCTCCCCCACCACTAACAAAAACTTTTTTAGTTAATTTCTTGGAAGTTACGAAAGAAAAGCGTATCTTTGCAGCGTAAGTACATAAGGAAGAGTGTACTACGTTTTTAGATTGTTGGATTTATAATTTGAAGCATATGGAGACATTGGAAAAAATGCCTTTCGAGGCTCAGCATAAGATATTCAAGAGGCTGGCAGAAATCGCCGACTCCAAGAGCCTGACCAAAGAGGAACAGGAGAAATACGACAACAGCATGATGGTCATGTGGGACAATTATGCTGTATATAAGCATGCTATGGAGAAAGAAGCCAAAAAGGTAAGCAAAGAGATTGCTTTGAACCTATTAACCTACAATACTCCAATAGACGTCATCGCAAAATCCATAGGCTTATCTATCGAAGAAATCAAGAAATTGGAACAATAATACTATACGAACAAGAGGGTGTGTCACAAGTGGGATGACATGCTCTCTTTTTTCGCTACTTCAGCCACTTCATTCAGCCAACACAGCCACTTCATTCTGTCAACTCAGCCACTTCATTCTGCAAACAAATCCGTCTCATTCTGCTTACGAATTCGAATCTTCGAGCCAACGAAGTCATATCTTCAAGCCAACGCAATCGAATCTTCAAGCCAGCGCAGTCGAATCCTCAAGCCAGCGCAGTCGGATGTATCGGCTCAATGAAACGTATGAACTTGCGCAATGAAGAACATGGTTTCATCAGCTTACTTCAAAGGCCGAATTTATTGAAAGAAAAATTATGGCTCTCAAATCTAATACCACTAATGTCACACTTAGACTTAACCATCTGATTATAAGCGAATAACGTGTGGCAATAAGGGGTGTTTTTATTGTCACCTTATTGCCACCTGTTGCCACGCTCCTGGTAAGCGGCTCCGCTTGCCGATGTTCCCGAAATTACGTCACGACGTAACACCTGAGGCGTCACGACGTAGCAATCGACGCGTCACGACGTAGCGACAGATACGTCGCGACGTAATTCCGGCAACATCCTGCTCCCATAAAATGATACTATTCTGCATGGTATGAAACAGATGCCGAGCAAGGTATACGTAATCGTTTTCGTACTTTTTCGCTCACTATCTGCATGCGATAAGCAAAAATGTCGTAACTTTGCAGAAAATCTTATAGAATACAAAAATAAATAAACCTAAGAAGAAATGAAGAAATCAATCATTAAGACAGCCGTGCTGGCTGCGCTCATGGCTCTGCCAATGTTCGCTAAAGCACAAACTTTCGCAGGTATCACAGCCGAGCAGAACGCACAGAACACTCCTGGAGGATGGACTGCCGTAGAACTGCCACAGTTGCCAGCCATCACTTCGGCAAACACATTTAATATCAAGGATTATGGTGCTTCTACTACGGCAGAAGACAACACCAAGGCTATCCAGAAAGCACTTGATGCTGTGCCTACAACAGGTGGTATGGTCGTGATTCCTGCCGGTACATGGATGTTTGGTAGTATAGACCAGATGACAAGCAAGACCGAAGTACTCAGCATCAAGTCTAAGACTGTACTCCACCTTTGCAAAGGTGCTACATTGAAACTCGTGGAATACGGCAAGGCTCCAAATAATAAGAATAATAAGACTGTCTTCATCGGCGGAAAGAACAAGGGTAAGAACGTTACCGACATTGTTATCGAGGGTGAAGGTGAAACTTCAGTCATCGACGGTCAGGGTGCACGCTGGTGGCTCGCAAGAGAGAATGGCGAAACCTTCAATCCTGGTGCAATGATTCGCTTCGAGCAGGGCAAGCGCTTCCTGCTCCGTAACTTCAAGATTCAGAATACTCCGGGTGTAAACATCACCATCAGCAACAGCGGTAAGGCTAGCCATGCTACCATCCATGATGTAACCATCAGTGAACCTTCATCTGAAGCTGGCAAGGGAAAGGCATCGCATAACACTGATGGTATCTCTATCTGGGGTCCATACGTTAATATCTACAACTGTAACATCAGCAACGGCGATGACAATATCGTTTGCGACAATGATGCACAGTACATCCATGTCTGGAACTGCGACTTCGGTACAGGACATGGTGCTTCTATCGGTAGTTTCACCAAGAACATCAAGCATGTATGGTTCGACAACATCACCATGAACGGCACAACTGCCGGTATCCGCATGAAGACAGGTCAAGATGTAGATAAAACAACCAACAAGGTAACGCTGCGTGGCGGTGGCGAGGAGGACTGGAAGTTCACCAACTTCACCATGACCAAGGTTAAGAACCCATTCTCTATCGACTGCTACTACGACAAGAACTACAACAGTGACCCTGCCGTAGACAAGGCAAATGCCAGAGCTCTTGATAGTACTACCCCAACCTACAACGGCATACTGCTTCAGAACGTGAAGACTACAGATGTCTGCGAAGGTAACGCTATCTTCCTGATTGGCCGCCCTGAGAGCCACATCAAGAACGTGACTCTCGACAACGTACAGATTTCTGCAAAAAAGGGTATCGATATCCGCTTCGTAGATAATCTCGTATTCAAGAACAACTCTAAGATTACCGTCAGCAGCGGTTCAATCTGGCTCAAGAAGTTTGATTCTACCTGGGATGACCAGTGTGGCGCTACATCTACAGGTTCAGGAGTAGTAGATACAAAGGGTCCTTTCACATTAAACTCAAAAACTTTGACGGATAAGACAGCCGGTTCTTTCAGCAACGGCTTCGCTATCAGCAATGAGAAGGGAAAGACATACGATACTGGTTCTGGTACCAACTATATCAAGTATAGCGCAAATCAATACACCATCATCATTCCTGACGGCATAAAGATTGTCAAAATGGATATCGAGGGAAAAGACAATTACTCAGATGCAGATGCCTATCTCGGCGAGATAAACGGCACAAGCTATGATGCTTCTACCTATGTTTTTCCAAAAGACAAAAGTCTGAAAAAATATACAGTAGAGTTTGATTCACCTGTAGAGCACACGCTTACTTTCACTCCAAAGGTAAAGCAGTGCATCCTGCAGTTCACTCTCTATACAGAGACTTCTACAGGCATTCAGCCAATTGCTGCCATCGCCAAGGTAAACAATAACAACATTTACGACCTCAGCGGTCGCATGGTAAAGCTCAATGCCAAGGCAGAAGACCTGCAAGGTCTCAAAAAAGGGATCTATATCTACAACAACAAGAAATACGTAGCTAAATAATTCATTTAAACATCGGTAACAATGAAAATAAAATCTCATTCACTCCTATGCATTCTCGCCACCATCGCATTGAGTTCTCCGCTCTCTGCGCTGAGCGTGAATGCCCAGAAAGCAGTATCCAAGACATGGAATCCTAACCTGAAGAACGGAATGTACCGCAACCCGGTTATTGACGCTGACTACTCAGACCCAGACGTATGCCGTGTGGGCAATGACTACTATATGACCTCCTCTTCCTTCCAATGTTTCCCAGGCTTGCAGATTCTGCACAGCACCGACCTGGTAAACTGGGAGATTATCGGTGCTGCCCTACTCGATGACTATCCTGTTTTGCCTGAATACCAGGGCACAGAACTGGACTGGCGCAAGAAGGTTCAGCATGGTAACTACGTGTGGGCACCCTCTATCCGCTATCATGACGGATGGTTCTACATCTACTGTGGCGATCCTGACCAGGGTCTCTTCATGACCAAGACACAAGATCCACGCGGTCCTTGGGAACCTATCACCTGGGTGATGAAGGAAAAAGGTCTTATCGACTGCTGCCCTCTCTGGGATGAAGACGGCAAGGCTTATCTGTCGCATGGATGCGCCGGTTCAAGAGCCGGTATCAAGTCAGTGCTCTTCGTAGCTCCGATGTCACCTGACGGCACCAAGGTGATTGGTCCTTCACGCATCGTATATGATGGGCATGAAAACCAGCCTACCATCGAAGGAACCAAGTTCTACAAGCGCAACGGCTACTATTACATCATGAGCCCTGCGGGCGGCGTGAAGTATGGCTGGCAGGTAGAACTGCGTTCCAAGAATCCATACGGTCCTTACGAGGAGTATGTGGGTATGGCACAGGGAAAGAACAAGAAGGTAAACGGCCCTCACCAGGGTGCTTGGGTAGATACCCAGAACGGCGAAGCCTGGTTCCTCCACTTCCAGGATAAGCACGCTTATGGTCGTGTGGTTCATCTGCAACCTGCCAAATGGGTAAACGACTGGCTCGTCATCGGTGACGACAAGGATGGCGATGGCTGCGGTGACCCTGTTCAGCAATGGAAGAAGCCAAACCTGCCATCAAGCGGAAACTTCCAGCCTAAGGAATCGGATGATTTCAACAGCGTAGATTTAGGTCTGCAATGGCAGTGGAACGGTCCTTACAGTCAGTACTGGTACTTCTGTGATGCCAAGAAATCCAAGTTGCGTCTCTATGGTGTGCAGCAGGCTGAAGATGTAAAGAACCTGTATGATTTGCCAAACCTCCTGCTCCAGAAACTCCCTACCGAGAACTTTACTGCTACTGCCAAGGTGAAGTTCATACCTAACCGCACCGAGGCTTACAAGGAGAAAGATAAGGTACTGGGCGAAAGCGCCGGCATGATCATGCAAGGCATGGACTATGCGGCACTCAAGTTTGTTGATACCAAGGAAGAGGGTGTTGTTTTGCAATATGTAACCTGCGAGAAGGCTGAGAAGGGAAAGGCTGAGAAGGTGGTAAAACAAGTGGCCATCAAGACCAGCAAGCTGCCTCAACCTTACACCGTGAAGTATGCCGTAGATGATATTCCTTCATCTCGCATCGCTACCCAGGATGTATGGCTCCGCGTGAAGGTTCATAGCGAAGGTATCGCCAACCAGATACAGGCTATCGCTGAATGGAGTTACAGTCTGGATGGTAAGAAGTTTATCAAGATAGGCAATCCTTTCACTGTGCGTGAAGGCAAGTGGATTGGTGCCAAGCTCGGTTTCTTCAACACCCGCACAGCCAAGAAGAACGATGCTGCCTTCTTCGACGTAGACTGGATTCATTTCGAAAAATAACGCTTTCCAGCTAACACGTTATTTCAGAGAATATTTTGGGAAACAAAAAAATCCCCCTCATTGCAAATCAATGCAGCGAGGGGGATTAATCTTTATGAGTAATCTAAAAATTCTAATCTTTCTTTTCTTCTGCAGGCTCAGCCTTTGTTGCTTTCTTGGCAGGAGTCTTCTTGGCAGGAGCCTTCTTGGCTGCAGACTTAGCTGCGGCCTTCTTGGCAGGAGCCTTAGCAGGCTTCTCGCCATGGTGCTTCTCAGCCTCCTTCTCTATCTTTTCAATCTTAGCCTGTAGACGGACAATCTCCTTGTCCTTCATCTCTATCTCTTCATCCTGATTCTTGATGGTAGTAAGCAAGCCCTCCAGCTGATCGTTATCAACATCAGCAGGATAGAGGTCGTTCACACGGTTGATGAAGTCGCCAAGAATGTTCATATAGTTAGTGAAAGCATCGAAAGGACTTGAATAGATACCTCTGTCAAGACCCACATTGCTTGGCTTGGTAGTCATGAAGCGGAAGTTGTTACTTGCCTGCAGGTAATCCCAGTCCTGATTGATACGTGGATCGTTGGCGATACGTACACGGTCTGCCACACTGTAAAGCTTGTTGAAAGCCTCACGCTGCATCGGGTTACCCAACCATGAACTTACATCACGCTCCTCGTCTACCCAACTCAAAGTATCAGGCACATTCACCTCGCCTACCGACTTGATCTTCTTGCAGATTTCACTAGGTGTAGAGAAGGTGATGCCACGGTCCTTGGCACACTGAGGCAAAGCCTTCATAAACTCGAGGATGTTGCTTGACAGAGGCTGGGCAATACCAAGAGCAGAAAGCTCCATGAAGATATTGATAACCTGCTCCTCCTCTGGGAAGGCAGCAATCCGGTTCATATAGTTGTCGGCAAAGAGTGGATAACCGTCCCAATCGCTGTTGCTGAAGCGCAGAGAGATATCATCGCTCAAGTTCACATCGCGCAAAAGGAGCTTCAACTTAGGGTTCAGGGCGCAATGGTAAACATAGTGAGGAGACTTCCAGCCGAGCACGTGCTTGGCACCCTCGGTGAGCATACCAATGAATCCCATGTTGGCAACATCGTTACCGATATCATCGCTGTAGATGAGCGAAGAGTTGCGCAATACGGTAGGTTTCTTTCCGAAATATTCCTCAATCTTAGTACACTGGCGCATCACCTCATCCTTGAAACTTGCCTCATTAACCAGAGAAGCAAGTCCGTGAGAGTAAGGCTCAGCCAGGAACTCTACACAACCCGTATTGTTGAGCTGCTGAAGCTTCTCCAGTACCTGAGGAGCATGAAGTTCCAACTGCTCCATACCCACACCCGAAAGCGAGAAAGCTACCTTGAAATACTTGCCGTTCTTTTCAATCATCTCCTGAAGGGCATTCAAGGCTGGCATATAAGAGCGCTCAGCAATCTCGTTGATGCTACGGTCGTTCTCGTAGTCATCATAGTAATAATGGTCGGTACCGATGTCGAAGAAGCGGTAGCGTTTCAGATGGGTAATCTGATGTATCTCGAAATATAAACAAATTGTTTTCATAATTATTAATTATTAATTTTTAACTATTAATTGCCCATTACTTCCACCCTAAGGTCTTGAGGTACAGGTCTTTGATGCGGGCTCCCACTTTCTCCCAGGTAATCTGGTCTACTTCTTTCTTGCCTTCCTCTGAGAGATAATCGAAAAGACTCTCGTTGTGACAGATGCTGTTGATGGCATCGGCAAGGGCATGGATATCCCAGTAGTCTACCTTGATACAGTTGGACAGGATTTCTCCACATCCACTCTGCTTGGAGATAATGGTTGGTGTGCCGCACTGCATAGCTTCCAAAGGTGAGATACCGAACGGCTCGCTCACAGATGGCATCACGTAGACATCACTGTCTTTCAGACATTCATAAACCTGTTTGCCGCGCATAAAGCCAGGGAAGTGGAACCGGTCGGCAATGCCTCTTTCAGCAGCGAGATAAATCATCTGATCCATCATATCGCCCGAACCTGCCATACAGAAACGCACATTGCGGGTACGGTGCAATACCATGTTGGCAGCCTCAACGAAATATTCAGGTCCCTTCTGCATGGTAAGACGTCCCAGGAAGGTTACTACCTTCTCCTTACCCTTATGATTTGGGCGTGGAATATCCTGCCACTCCTGCTTCAATGGATATACGGCATTGTGCATGGCGAAACACTTGCGTGGATCCTGGTGATACTGGTGAATCACTGTCTGGCG
>OKSC01002288.1_pt1 | contig 16593 bp, 17 predicted proteins | sample 1601161 | NCBI WGS metagenome assembly OKSC01 (sample SAMEA3541552, study PRJEB24748) | human gut metagenome | biome: human gut; feature: human-associated habitat; material: faeces | place: China | collected 2012
CGCTGAAAGGTTCTTTTCTTGTCCATTTTATTATCTTTATTTAGATATGCGAATATACTAATTTTCTCCGAGAATAGAAAATTTTTTTCATTATAAAATGCACTCACTTAACACTTCTTAACTTGGCCAGATTTTATTGCTCTTCTGGATATTCTATTCGCAGTAATTCTTTGCAAAATTGAATAACTTGCTCATAGTTATTATACGCAGTTTGAGTAATAATTCTCCGCTGAAGTATTGTTAGCTTATTTTTAATAATAAACATATTTATGCTAAGAGAGAGAGTTTTATCATTGCATCTTCTTTTATCTCCTAACTGAATAGCTAACTGAGCATAATGAATACATTTCTTTATATCCTGTACTCCATTTTTAGCTCTATACCTGCTAATATATTTTATAATGCATCCTTGTATAAAAGAGCATCTTAAAGCGGTTATAAGCTCTATTGGTTGCATAACCATATCTTTATAATGGTTACCACCTATTTGTACATCTGTTGCTTTCATATTTCTACTTTTGTATAATTACTAAAATCACAATAAAGATATTTAGGAATAGGAGTTATATCATCATTTATATATTTACATGTAGTTGACCGCGTATTTTTCATTGCGATAACAGAATATATCTCCAACCTTTAACCTTGATATTTTAATATACTTTTCGCACATGATTATTAGCTATAAATCCGTTTGCTACTCTCAGTTCATCCATAAACATAACAGAATTGTAATGTTTAGGAAATTCTTTTATCACCTTAAAACTTGTTGTTTTGTCTTTCACAAAGCTATTATCGCCTACAGGCTCTACATACCCAAGTTTTACAAACTTATAAAGATATGTAGTTTCTGAGTTTCTACCTGGTTCTTTACCAAGCAGAATTTCTTTTGAACTTACTACTTTGCCAACATTATCGTTAACAAATTTTACCATTTCCGGAAATATCGGAGCTTGTTTTCCATTACGTCCCATATTACATAAATTTTTTATATTTGTCAATTTTTGCTTTTATGCTATCCATTAAGGCATTTTGCTTTTTATCTTTTGCTTTAAGTACTCTGATTACATCTTCATCATGAGTGCCTTGCAATATCAAGTGATTTATAACAACATGATTTTGCTGTCCTTGTCGATATAATCGAGCGTTAAACTGCTGATATAATTCAAGACTCCATGTTTGCCCAAACCAAACTATTATACTGCCTCCTGCCTGAAGATTAAGTCCATGACCTGCTGATGCTGGATGCGCCAACATAACTTGTATTTTGCCTGCATTCCAATCTTCAATATCTTTATTGGTTTTAAGCTCTCTTGGCTTATATTTTTTAAGATACTCAACAATTCTATCTCTATCAAACTGATAAGTCCATGCTACAAGCACAGATTGGCCATTTGCATCTTCGATTATCTCCTTAAGAGCTTCAAGCTTAATATCATGAATTGGAAACGCATTTCTTTCTTCATCATATATAGCCCCATTAGCAAATTGAAGTAATTTATTTGAAAGGGCAGCAGCATTGACTGCATTTACTTCTATCGGCTTTTCAACAAATACTGAATTGCCATTTTCGTTTTCTTGCTCAACAGTTTCAGTAGCACCTATTAAGTCAAGCACTTTATTCTTTTCAAAGCCATCGTATTGCTTCTTTAGAGCTTCAGGCATTCTAAGCTTTATATAGTTATCTGTCCTAAATGGCATTTCAAGATAATCATCGGCTTTCATGCTTATGCAAATATCCTCTATTTTCTTATGTATTAGATATTCTGAGTCACTCGCCAAATCGTATGAATATACGACATGACCATTTGTTTGACCTGGCCGAAAATACCTTTCTCTATATCTGGATATTGTCTTTTCAAGGCGCTCGCCTCTATCCATAAGATATATTTGAGGCCACAAATCAATAAGTCCATTTGGAGCAGGTGTACCAGTTAGTCCTACTAGCCTTTTAAGATAAGGTCTTGCGCCGCGTAATGCCTTAAAACGCTCTGATTTATAAGACTTAAAGCTACTAAGTTCATCTATTACTACCATATCAAAAGGTAATTTGCCTCCGCCATATAAAGCACAAAGCCATGCAACATTATCTCTTGATATGATATAAATATCAGCCTCTGTGTCCATTACAGCATTTATTCGTTGCTTTGCTGAGCCCATTATCTTTGAAAAGCGCAAATGCTTTAAGTGGTCCCATTTTTCAGCTTCTTCTTGCCAAACAGACTCTGCTACGCGCTTAGGAGCTATGACTAATACCGAATTTATTTCCAGATAGTCAAACATCAAATAGTTTATAGCAGTAAGAGTTGACACGGTTTTTCCTAAACCCATATCAAGAAATACTCCACAAAATGGGTGAGTAATTATATGCTCCGCACAGGCTAATTGGTATTTATGTAAATCTGTTTCTTTCATTTCTTTATATTATTGAATATTGCTAAACAAGCTAATCCAAATAATGCACCTATTATAAATGCTAATATATTACTTATCATAATAACCATATTTTGATTTGAAACTATTAAATATCATTGCTCTTATTAGCGTGAGCATATTCATATCACCTCCACATCTATCCATTATAAGAAGTATTACATCGTAAAGCTTGTCTGAGTTATCTAAAGCTTCATCGGCAATATCCAATTTGTAAACTGTTCTTGCTAAATCTTTAAGCCATACTCTAAATTGCTTTCCGGCTCTACAGGCATTGTTATATTTAAGTTTTTCACTTTTGCTTACTCCTGCTCCAAGCTGGTTAAGCATACTTTCTACATCTAGCATTATACTGTCTGCAGCTTCTACTAAAGCATAAGCAAGATTAGTATAAACACAAGCTTTTGCTATTAAGTCTTTATTTTTGACTTTTATTTCTTGTAATTCTTGCTCTTTCATTTTTCAAAAATTATGTTGTTTATAAACTGCTCAACGCCTTCAATTGAGTCAATTACTTCAACTCTAAAGCCAAGCGCTCTGAGCTTGTCATGTATAAATAGCTGAATGCGCTTTGGCTTTTGGCCTGTTGTCTTAAGTTCCACAAATACAATCTTATGATTTGGGAATAAGCACATTCTATCTGGTAGACCAGTAAGCTGGTCGCATAATAGTTTTATGCACATGCCATTATTTATTTTGACAAGCTCTACTAATTTCCGTTCTACTAGTTTCTCACTATCTATCTGCTTCATCCTCTAATCATATAAATGTTATATTCACATAAGTCTATATTAAATTCTACACGGTCAACATAAAAGCATTGCCCGGAAAATTTAACACGTATTCCTTTCTGTGGTATACAGCTTATATTTTTAGAGGCTACAAGCTTATTGTCATGGAGGCCGGTGCCAGTTTTCCTATAAAAATTTACTATCATAATAAACTATCTTTACGTTTATAGTATTTCTGTTTACCATATAAAGGAAAGTTCTTAGTGGATGCTATAGCTTCCCATTCAGACAATGACCTAAGAATTTCATTAACTTCTCTGGTATTATATCTTGACATTTCTGTCTTATCTTTGCCAAGGCACTCACACCATACTTCAGCAATGCAGACAAAGTCTTTTTGTACTGTACCGTTTTTAGACAACGGGTCTTCAAGCCAACGTCTTCTGTCGTACAGGTCCATTTTATCCCAATCATCTGGAAATTTAGTATTAAGATATTCTTCAATAATACCTTTTCGCTCATCTGCTTCTGAGTGTTTATGTTGCTCAATCTTAGCAATTATATCTTCATCACCAACGAGGTATAAAGGCTCTTTTGCTAAATATAACTGATATGCTTCAGCCCATATTTGATTTACTTCATCTTGCGTGAGGTCATCATTTACGGACTTTGTAGCATATTCTGGTCTTACATCTATAGGCATAAATCGTCTATTTCCTGTCGGGTCACGTAAGAAATCTTTGTTGTTAGTAGTACCAAAAAATACACATTGCCTTTTATATGTTTCTACTGTTCTACCATACGCCGGCCTGAACATATCTTCTCTTTTTGATATGTAGTGCTTGATTGACTCTACTTCTGCTTTCTTAAGGCCTGAAAGCTCTGCCATTTCAACCAGCCATGCCCCTTGTATCTGCTCAAATGACTCCTTGCCCTGCACAGTCGTGAATGTATCTGAGAACCATTCCATGCCGAGCTTTTTAACGAAAGTACTTTTATATGTTCCTTGTTCTCCGACAAGTATAAGCGCTGTATCGAACTTAATACCTGGCTCGAATACCCTCGCAACAGCCGCCACCAACGTCTTCCTAATGGCGGCCCTAGTATAAGCGTTATCTTCTGCTCCAAAATAATCAATCAATAATGTATTAACTCTCGGTATGCCATCCCACTTTTGAGCACATATATACTCTCTTATCGGATGGAACTTTTTCTTTTCAAATTCAAGCGCAAGCGCGTCGTCCACTTTTTGACTTGACACAATGCCGTAAACGCATTCAATGTAATTACGAACACCAGAATAGTCAACATCACGAAGAGGCTCCGCAGTATCGACTTTACGCCATGGTAACGAACGTGTAACATATCTTTTATTATCAAAAATGTTTAGCTTAAATACATCTTTTAAGAATTGGTCATGCTGAATTATTATATTCAAGTTATTGGCAGAATTATCATATTCGCCTTTTGTATTAGCATCAAGCTCTTCTGTCCATGAAGTATCATACTCTTCAGGAACTTCTGCTTTTGCTTCTTCCGCAAACTCGAATTTAGCTTCAGCAAACTTTTCTTCAGCAATATGCTTTTTTGTTGTAGAGTCCTTAGAAGCAAATTCTTCCATTGCCTTAAAGCTCTTTTTATCTTTGTCTTCTTTTTCTTTGCCTGTATCTAAATGGCCAAATTTATGTATGCGAACTAAGTCAAATGCATTACATAATCTACCTCCAGCAGGGTCTGTTCCATGGTGAGAATATGCAAATTTATCATCATAGACTATTAAGCCCGCAGCTGTAGAGCCATTTATATACGTATATCGCCCTTCTCCAGCTGGTGTATATACATCTGAAAGAAAAGTCTCAATGGCTTCTTGTATAGTATAAGTACGGCAGAAAACACCAATTATGCCTTTTTTATCTTCTGGGTCCTCTTGCTTTTTGATAGCTTGCATTATTACATCTGTGCTATCTGTAGCAGTTGGCCATTCGCTCGTATCATGCCAATCATTATATAGCCCAAGAATATAATCAGCTTCAAGGAAAGGTCCGTCTTGAAATTCAAAGTAGTACTCCATATCTGATGATACAGACGGCCAGAACATAAGCCTATTTATGTCAAAAGTCGACTGGTCAAACAAATCAATGTTTAGGTCTCCAGCGACTTTTCGGGCAATGGCTTGATATTCTTCTTGTGATACTTCTCTATCAAGTGGAATTATCAATCTATGTCGTGGCTTTTCAGGGCATGACTTATGAGTTGAATGAATAACCGCGGCACAATCAAATAGTATTGTAAAGTCCCACCAAAAGTTCTCGTGAGAAAAGTCAATATCCAATGTAATTAACTGGCGGTAAAGTACATTTGTTTTATCACGCTTACCATTTGTAAGAAATCCGCCTACAAATCCGCCTACATCTTTTATCTTACTTTGCTCTTCTTTTGTGGCACTCATAAACCGCTTATATGTTTCAGCGGTTACTACAGGAGTAGCTAGCTTTTGAACTAAATTGCTCCAAGTAGTTTTAGTATTTTTCCATACTTTACTTGAAACATTTAGTCCAACTGCTATGCTCAAATTTTCATCATATTTCAATTTATCTACTTGCATAATATGCGTAAACAATATATAAACACAGCCAAATCATATTTTTAATCTTTTAAGTAGAATGGTGTTGTATATCCATCTGCTCTTAGTGGAAGGTCTGATGCCCATTCAGGAGGAGTACCCATAATGCTTGCCATTTCTTCATAATATGCTTGAGCATTCTCTTCTGGGACTTCGCACAAAACTTCATCATGTATATGGCACACAGGATGATAGTCATTAGCCTCAAGATTTAACATAGAATTGCCAAGTAAATCTCTTGAAATAGCTTGTACAATGTTCTCTGTTAATTTGCCTCCATACGTATCAATTTCGCCCCATTGCTTAGTTTCTTGCACAACTCCTTGGTAACATAATACTCGGGTTGGCATTGTAGAACGGCCTATTTTCTTATCTTTGAATTTAGGCCCATAATAGAATAGCTTTCTGCCAGATGGCAATTGTATTGTCATAAACTCACCATTACAGTCGAAAATTATATTTCTACATGTGCATGATACTGGTCTTTGGTATCTGACAGCCTCTTTCGATGCTTCGTCTATTTCTTTCCACATATCTACAATTGCAGGGTTTGCCGAGCGCCATTTACGCACCAGGCTCATCATTTCAGTATCTGATAAGCCCATACGTTCACCACCCATTCGCTTAAGTGCTCCTAATGAGCCCTCATAACCAAGTGCAAGCTCTGAAATCTTTGATTTGTCTCGAAGTACTGAACCTTTTGTAATAGCAGATATTGGTACATTAAACATCTTTGCTCCTGTAGCTTCATAGATTTTACCATCTCCACGGAATACGTCCATTCGCCATTTTTCGTTTGCAAGCCAAGATATAACACGTGCCTCAATAGCTGAGAAGTCTGCAACACTAAATACTTTACCCGGTGATGCTATAAGAGCTGTTCTTACTAGCTGAGACAAAATATCTGCAACATCATCATACATCATCTCAACTGACTCCCAATCACGGGCTCTAATCATTTCACGTGGTACTTCTATATGCGATATATGATTTTTTGATAAGTTCTGCAATTGCAATAGCCTACCTGCCCATCGTCCAGTTCTATTTGCACCATAGAATTGAAATGTACCACGGACTCTATGGTCTTTCATGGCACAATTAAGCATAGCATAATACTTCTTAATAGACGTTTTTGAGAGCTTTTTGCGTATATCAAGCAACTCGATAACATCTGGATAATCTGCAAACTCTTTCATTAAATCAGGCATTGTTTCCTTTGAAAGTGACATAACAACACATCCTGTTGCCTTTTCAATCCATTGCCTAATTTGAACAGGCGAATTTGGATTTTCAAGTCCTGTTAGCTGTTGAGCATGTTGCGTTAAGATAGAAGTATATGTGTTATCTACTGCGATAGCAGACTCTGCTAATTCCATATCAACCAAAATACCTCTATCATTTATATTCTGGTCAAGCACATACATCTTGCGCTCAATATCAGGAATGATATATGCCTCTAATCTCTTAAATATCTCACGCTCTGCAAGTACGTCATACTTGTTATATTCCTTATACATTTCCCACTTTTCAGGAGCATGTTCAGGATAATTCCGAGTACGCATGCCATTAACTCGAGTTGCTTTGCATGGGCATGAGAAGTATTTAATAAGTGCTTTACCAGTATCTAGCTTTTTATCTGTAAGATTAAGAGCCTTTGATACTCCGTCCAAAGAAAGTGGTAAACCGCAATACGCAGCTTTTACAGAGGTACAATACCACTGTTCTGCTGGAACATTATATCCTATACGCTTAAAGCCCAAGCGCTCAAATACTGCATTATGTGCCACTTTTACACAATCCGGGTCAAGCAAAGCTTCTTCAAACTCTTCAGGCATTTCTTCACCTTGAGCCAAATCTACTATCTTTGCCGGGCCGTCATCTAAAGCATATCCTATTATAAGAATTTCAAAGTCTGGTGACTCAATATACTTATAAGCTCCAGACTCTTTAATATCTACAGATGAATATGTTTCAACGTCTATAAAAAGATTTTTTGACATTGTTTCTTTATTTGATATTATAGAATTGTGGAATAGGCAGGACTCGAACCTGCATCTTGCTCTCGTTGTTTTTAAGTGGTACCACGCTGCTCTTCCATTAAGCTACTATCCCAATAGGAGTATAGGCGGGACTCGAACCCACGTTTACTTGGTTTCCACAGACGGTTTCCGAAGTAAGTTTTACCATTAAACTACTATACTCATTGATGCAGAAAGGAAATTACATCATATCGTCATCCTGAACAGCATTATCTCCACCGAAATCTTCTTCAGCTGTTGAGCCACCGGCCAACATCTCTCCATCTTCGAGCTTCTGGAGATTGTTCAATCCAGCAGCGATGCCTTTGGATGAAACATTGAAAGCATAGAAGTTGATTGAAGCGCGGCCATAACAACCTGAATAGAACTCGTCTCTGCTCATGATTGGATTGAGTGAGCGGTCCACAACGCTCGGCTGACGCATCGAGTTTGCATTGATGAAATAGTGGCCCTCAAATGCTGGGTCATCCGGACGTTCTTCATCGCCATCGCGTAGAGGCAATTTGAGGTTTGCTGGAATACGGCCATTCTTATCTGCGAGCTTTGCCTTACCTGCTTCCTTTGCGGCTTCTATGGCTTTCTTGATTTTGTCAATAGTAGCCGTATCGCTCTTAGGAATAAGAATGCAGATATTGTACTTAGGAGTATCGCCCTCATTCATAGCTGTGGGCTCGAACACATTTACATAGCAAAATCTTACTTTGCCAGTTACAACCTTGGTTGAATTTACTTGATTACTCATTGTCTTTTAATTTAAGTTGTTATTATTACTTTTTTCTATTATTTCTCATATAACCTTTAAGCTTTCTATGTTTAGCTTTAAAGTTAATACAATTGATACCATAGCCAATCATATTATTGGGGGTCATGACCAAAAGCAGTTCCTACCAATTTTGGTGATATAATAAAAGGATTACGTTCCATGCTAAAAAATATTATTCATCTTTGAAATCTAATTGTGCTTGAGCATATCCCATTGCTGGTCTCTTGTCTTCAAGCGGTACAAGAGTAGGTTTGCCTTGTGGCTTGATAACCACATCTGAGAGTATTTCCTCAAAACGCTTTTTGCCTACTAACTTCTCAATAGAAGTAATTGGCTTAAGTTTCATATTGAAAATCTCATCTTCTGAAAGTTCAGGGCAACGTGCAAAAATTGCATTAGAAGCTTGGTCTTCGTCAGCCCATTTGCGCCGACTAATTCCTTCAACTAATTTAAGCCCCGGCCATTGCTTATTCTCGTTAACCGCTTTAGCTTGTGCATATTCTGTTATTGAATTAGCCCATTCTATAAGCTTAGGCACACGCTTAACTATATCAGCAATCTCATCATCGGTTAACAACTCTGGGTCTGCAAATTCATGTTGTGCAATTTCAAGCTGTTGCTCATAAAGCTTACGACATTGATTACGCACAGCACAAAATCTGCACCAATCTCCAGCATTAAGTTCTCCTTTACCTTCGAATGCAAGTTCAGCTCTTGGTCTAAGCTCCTCTTCTGCCCATTTACGGAGTTCTTCGACAGATATTTGCCAACTTGATATATTTTTAATGCGAGGCTGTATAATAGTCAATCGCACTTCCGTTATATCATACATTGTATCATATTTCTGTAAAGCTCCAAGTCCATAAAGCATAAGTTGCTTATTCCATTCAGCATATACTGAAACACCTTTTCCATATTTTAAGTCAATGACTTCCATAAGATTATCATTGATAACAACACAGTCGGCTGTTCCAAAGCTTTCAGGCACATATTCTGTCAAATCAAGTTTCTGCTCAATTTCCATGACGGCTAACGGATTTTCAGTTTTTGCTTCAGCTAATTGTTCTGAGCAATAATCCGTATAGATAGGTACAACTTCAAGCATTTCCTCGCTGAACAAGTCATTTGCCATTATCTCTTCGAGCCTTTGGTCAAAGTCTTGCTCACTAATGCTGTTAAGTGTATCTTTTCTCAAGTAAAGCTCTGAGAGCTCATGAGCTAATGTACCTTCTTCTGCATATACTGAAGACTTCTTTTCTCCATATTCATCTTCAAGCTTGGCAGACGGAGTACAATTCAGCCATCTTCCTGCTCCAGAAGCCGAGAGGAGTGCATGACTCCTCTGGCTATGTTTCTGTGGTTTAGTACTGCTTGTCACTTGAGCCATATTCTTTTATTAATTTTGCTAAATATTCGCATTGATAGGCATACTTAGCATAAAGCGTTGGATTTTTTCTACGAAACTTTTGAGCTGCTTTTTGCAATTTCTTTGTACTTGACATGGTTACAGTGACTCTAAGAAGTTATACATTTCATCATACTTAGCCGGGTCAAGTTTTGTTACGCTTGGAGCCCCAAGTTCATTGAGTTTTTGCTTGATTACGTCGCGATGCTCATTGACCTTTCTTGCAAGCATTCCGCGGACGTCCTCAATGCTCTTAGAGGCAGAAGAAGCAGCCGGAGCAGCAGGTGCTGAAGGAGCAGGCTCGGCAGCGCTCTGAGTCTGGGCAGGTGCTGCAGGCGGGGGAGTAGGTTTTGCAGGAGCTGGCTTTGCTGGCGTAGTAGGAGCAGGTTTAGAAGCCGGAGCAGCAGGTGCTGAAGGAGCAATAGCATTACCAAACAATGAAGTTAAAAACTTCTGCGTATTTTCAGACAGGTTTACGCTAACCTCAACAGAAATTTTAATGGTTTCCATTTTCGTGATTTTTAATGAAGTTATCTAAATAGTTAATAAACTCGTTTACTGTCATATCTGGTACGTTTGAGAGCTTTTGGTGGATAAGCTCATTATTCTTATATATAGATACGTACACGCCTTTATAATTCAGCTTTACTTTATATTCGCCTTTCAGCATTGTTAGGCATCCATCTTCAGATGAACCTTTCCAAGTATTTGCTGAAAACAAATCAGTTACTAACACGCCAATATGATTGGCCAATCGCTCTAACTGTATAACATCCAAATTGGCTTCACCCTTTAACACGCGGTCAAATGCCTGTTTCGGATACTTAACAGTAGGAAATAACACTTTAGCTAAATCTTCCGTATTTAGCTTGTAGTGCTCAATTACATTACCTATATTAAACTGTTCCATATTTTGGTGAATTTTATTATCTTATTTTCGATATGCAAATATACAAACTATTCTCGAAAGAAAAAAATTTTTCCATTATTTTTTGAGAATTTATTTGTTAAAAATAATTAAACAGCAATTTTAGTGCGGCTTTGAAATTGCCGTAAACAAAGAAACAATAGAAACAATACCCCTATATATTTCAAACTTAATTTCTTAATTTCCGATTAACATTAATGTTAATAAGAAATATCAGCTTTTAATACGAAAAGATTTAATGAAATTATTGTTTCTTTGTTTACAGTATATATAAGTAATTAATTTTGAGCACTTTAGGCGTAAACAATGACTTGTTTATATTGTTTCTGTTGTTTACCGCTTTATGAAGTATTTTGCACACAGCCATATAATTACTAAGGCTATGGCAGTTATCAGGTATTCACCAATATTAATTTTTATCTTTTGCCATTTAGTAAACTGAGCTTCTACAGGGTATGCAACTTGAATTGTATCAACTTTTTCTCGCCAGAGAGTATCATGCTTTTCTATGTATTTATATAAGTATTTATATTTACTGAGATACACGGTATCGCCTTTGTGCTCTACATAGATCGAATCTCTATGATATATGCTATCAATTTTGATCTGAGATAAGTAAGTAGTATCTCTTTTCGTTGTTTCCACGGGCACATATTGAATTGACTTACAGCCATATAATATAGTGGCTAAAAATATAAGCGTAATTATTCTCGCTAATTCTCGCATAATCTTTGAGTTTTATTTGTTATTATTCATATTTAATATAAAAACCATTCTCGCAATAATTTCTTATATGCGAGAATGGTTTTTATGTACTTTAGAGGTCTTTATACTCGTACTTAGCATCAAAGCTGGGGCATGCCTTAGCTGCAAATTCTCTGTGTCCATGAATAGTAGCATTTGGGTATTTTACCTTTAAGCTTTTCAGCAATTCGAGTAAAGATTGCTTTTGAGCCTCAGTGCGTGTATCTTTAGGAGTTTTACCGTCTTTAGCAACGCCTCCTACATAGCATACTCCTATAGAGTTTGCATTTTGACCTGAGCAGTGGGCTCCAACTACACTTTCATCTCTGCCTTTATGAACAGAGCCATCGAGCTCAATCACATAATGATAACCAATATCTTTCCAATGATTACCATTCACATGCCAATCTCGTATGGTCTCAGTTTTAACATCTCGTCCTTCAGGAGTAGCAGAGCAATGGACTATGATTTTATTTATCTTTCTCATTTAATGTTAGCAATTTGCTTATTTTGTCTAATATCTCATGACCTTGTTCGGCAGTGGTAGCTTGCACAATCTGCTTAACTATATCAGGTACTTCTGCAGCATGAGCTTTTTTACGTTTGCTATTTTCAACCACAGATTTACCCTCAATATATATAACTGCAATAGTACATAGAATTGTGGCAAATGGAATTATATAGAATGATAATAAGCTTCCAAGTATATCAAACATAAGAGCAAAAAGCATTAGCCTTACATAATCGCCGATTTTTGTAATTGTTCTACGAAATCCATGCGACATCAATGCTTGGCCAAGTGCTTTTGCTGTTGTTGTTCCACTCCAAAAGTCTACGATACTGCTTAGTATCATGAAAATCCAGCAGATTAAAATAATGCCAACTCTAATAGCTATGAAAAACATTAGTTCGTCAAAGTTCTTTGTTTCAATCAGTTCTAACATACTATACGAATTTTTCCCAGTCCAACTTGATTGCTTTTCCGATTGCGTCAGCAGTCCATCTGCAGAAAATCATGCTATCATACCCATCTGGGTCATTGGCTACTCTATGAGCATACCTTAAGCATGCAGCCTCATCTTTCAGAGGATCTGGATAGAAATCTGCATAAGCCATGTTAGCCGCATAGGTAACATCACCTGTTGTCACTTTGCCAGGAATGCTCAATCCTAAGCTTTCCATAGACTTTTTGACTTGGCTTGCAGTCCAAGAATGCTGTTGACCATTAGCATTTACCATCATTTTACTTACGTGCTCTGCAAGAGCATCTGTAAAGTGATAGCCGTGCTTTTTGACATACTCAGAATATCCTTTAGCAGACATAAGAGCATTCGCTGTTTGCTCGTAAGGTAAATCGAATTTGACCTTATGCTCACCATGAGGAGTAGCTATTCTGCTTTCTACTACATCCTCTTCATCTTCGTGCTCCTTATCACGGCCGCACGTATGATGCTTTACTATGATACATTTTAATCTGTGTCCCATAACTTTTAGCTTTCAAATTTTTTGATGAAATTCTCCATCATTTCCTGCTGCTTTTTCATGAGTTCTTTCATTTCACCGATAGAACCTTCAATCTTGCCAAAGCGCTGCTCTGTTTCTTGCTTTTCCTTATACATAGGATTAAGTTCTGCGAGTAATGAAGGGGCTTTGTCAATGATGTTTTGAGCTTTAGAAGCAGAAGCCAAAACCTGTTCAGCATTTGCCTTTTGAGCTTCAACTTCGCTCGTCAATCCAGATTTTTCTGTTGACAGAACAAGATGCCCGGCATAGGTAACTGAATGGCTTTCAGGAATAGCGTAAGTTGCCATTTTTCCATTGGCCTCTATAGTAACATCTACTACCATCTCTGTTTTGCCAGTCTTCTGGTTCATTTCTAATCGAGGAAACGATACCTGAGTACCCTCAATTAATTAGGCTGCTGGTTCAGCTGGAATAGAAACGCTCAATGAGCTATTGATAGCATAGCAGTTGGATTTTCCGCATACTATCTTAATAAGTCCTTGAGTCATTCCAAGCTGGTTGATAGTAACAGCCGCAAGCGGTTGATTTTTTCTGTAACTTCTCCCATAATTTTGAAGAATTTAGAAATTTGTTAAACAATAAAGTTAATTATAATATTTCTTGCAAGAAATTATTTTCTAAATAATGCCACCAAAGTTATTGTTGTAAATACTGAACAATGCGTTTTTAAACTTCCGGAACGAAAAGTTTTTGCATCACACAATCGCCACGCCGTCCGCTCCGGTTAATTATTCTACCAATGCGGCGTTATTTACTATCACGTTGCCACTTTTTGCGGTTGGGCTTCCGCTATCCGTGCAATTGTTCAATTCAATACGGGCGTTCGCTCCACACAAATACCCATATTTTGAACCGTTCAAAGATATACAATTTACGAACTTACCAAAATTTTCATCCTTCCCGGACTTATCGCCGGAAACGTAATAATTGTTTGTGTTGTTCTCGCAAATGCAACCAATCACGAATATTTGCGAACCTCTGCCGCCCTCCGCCGCCGTTGCGCCTCCAACTAACGCGATACCGTTATTAACCTGTTTACGGCAATAGGCGTTATATATCGTATCTTGGCAACCAAAAGCGGGCGTTAATCCGGCTTTTACGTTGTATTCAAACAATCCGCCAATAATGGTTGTTTCGCAACGTTCGTGGTCGCTATATCCGTCGTCGTTATTGTCGTGGCTCCAACAATCAATCATCGTTGCAACGGTATGTTTCGCCAATGCCGGGTCAGACGTTGTGCTGTGCGCGTTGAACCCGTCCCCGGTACTCGAACCGCTAAACGCCCGTGCCGCTTCGCATCGTATCAATTCCACACCAATTGCCGCCTCCCACAACCACGCACCGCCGCCAAATGAGTATTTTGCTGCGCAATCAATCGCCCGTCCGCCGTGGCAAAGCCTTAACGAAATTGAACCGTACCAACATTCAATATTAACCATTTCAAAAGCAACGGAACCGTCATTGCCGGAAATACCGGAACCGCCCGGAATGTAAACCGGGTTGGCGGCTAACGTTGTACCCTCTTTGATTTTGACGTACAACATTTGTGCGTCTGTATCATAAAAGAACGTGTAACCCTCGGACGTTTTCACGGCATCCAACGACGTAACACGGGTTATCTTTGTGCTATCACAACGGTACGTTTTCCCACGTTGTAACGGGTGGCGTTCGTTGTCCGGTATCAACGTACTTTCGTCGAATACCTCATGTTGGAACAATTGGAAATGGTCGGTGGCTGAAAAGGACGACAACGGGGTTTGGTAAACGTTCGTTGTACCCGCAACTAATGTTCCGCTATCAATTTTTGTTCCGCAAATGATACGGTTAACTAATCCACGTTTACCGATAAGACGGACGGAACGTTGGTTTGACTTGGTTTTGATATTCAAACGTTCGGTCGTGTCCCCTATCAATATAATTGTTGTATCAACGCCTGTTTTGGAAAATGCGGCGGCAAACGTCGCTAATGCGGCACTTTCCGTCGTGCCGGGGTTCGTGTCGTTTCCGTTGACCGCATCCACGTAAACAACGGCGGTGGCGGCGGTTGTTGTGTCTACAGTTGCCCCGGGCTTTATGCTTTGGCGTTCCCATTCGCTCAATTTGTTTATTTCGCCTTTTGTCAAATAGTTGTCGCCAACCGATATTGCCGCACCAATGCCACTAATTTGGAAACGTATCAATATACGGGTTGTATTCTCCGGAATTGTGCCGGAGTGAGTACAAAAACCGTCGTCTGCACTTAATTGTAACGCTAACCGGGAAATCTCGGTTGAATCATTGTAAAATATGCAATACATTGCGGCGGTTGTTGCATTACTTACAACCACATTATCCGCACCGTAACCGATAACGTCGCCAATCTTAAACGGACTATCCGCCAAATTGAAATCATATCCAATAAATGCAGTAGTTCCGGCATTGTCCACCGTATAAGACAACGTTGTGCGTGTTCTTACAACATTCATTGCTGAACCCTGTAAATTAAATTCGTTGTAATACGGGGCATAATTAATTGTTTTAGCGGGAGTATCTTTTACCTTTTTCCATGCGTTCCATGCGTTCCACGCCTGTTTTGCGAACATACCGAACGGGGTTACATCTTGACCCGTCCACATCATACAACGGTAAATCGTTAACGGCTGTGTACCTTTTCGGTTGTCGAATACTACACGGCAACCGTTGGATAACGTCGAATATCCGGTTACATTGTAAAAAGATACCCAACCGTCAAATTGCGGGTCGGCCGTTAATTGAACGACTGAACTAAAGGCACCCGACGTTATAGGGTCAAATACCACACTTAACAAATGACCTGTACCCGGCGCACTAATTTTCATTAATGCGTTAAGATAATCCGTTGTTGGATTATATGGTAATTGCGACAAATCCAATAAAACCCCTAAATACGAACCCGCGGGCAAAACAATACGGTCGGCGTAATATTCCGGCGTTCCTACAACGGTAACATTTCGTACGCCCTCCAATTCATTAATATGCGAACCCGCCTCAATAAACGGGTCGGGGTAAAAGTTGGTTGCGTCCCCCATACCGTCCGGCAAACCCAATTCCCCGGTTGCCGGAGTTTCAAACAATACATTTACAGACGTGGCGGTTGTTTTGGAGCCGTAAAAAACCGTAAACCCGTAATAATTTTCGGTTGGCATTACGGTTTTCGTTACCCCGTCGGGCGTTAACGCCATAGAGCTAATAACGTCAAATGTTCCGTCGGCTTTAATACCCCGTATATTTACCGGGGCGTTGCCTCCAACGGGCGTTAATGTAAATTTGTATAGTTGACCCGCAGCCAAAAATGTACGCACCTTTTGGGAACCCGCACTTGACCCCCTTACAATATCCGTATCCGTGTACGCGTAACGTCCGGTTGTGTTGATTTGGTTTGTTG
>OKSC01002297.1_pt1 | contig 16534 bp, 19 predicted proteins | sample 1601161 | NCBI WGS metagenome assembly OKSC01 (sample SAMEA3541552, study PRJEB24748) | human gut metagenome | biome: human gut; feature: human-associated habitat; material: faeces | place: China | collected 2012
CCGATGTGGGCGCTGCCCAGCAGCAGCATGCACAGACGGCTCTGGCCGATGCCGCCGCCGATGGTGTAGGGCAGCTCACCGTTCAGCACTGCCTTGTGGAAGGGCAGGGTGCGGCGGTCGTCACAGCCTGCCATGGTCAGCTGCCGGTCCATGCTCTCGGGGCTGACGCGGATGCCCATGCTGCTCAGCTCGTAGCTGCACTGCAGGGGCTCGTTCCAGAACAGCAGGTCGCCGTTCAGGTCCCAGTCGTCGTAGTCGGGGGCGCGGCCGTCGTGGGGCTTGCCGCTCTTCAGGGGAGCACCGATCTTCATCAGGAAGGTGGTGCCGTTCGCCTTTACAAAGGCGTTCTCGCGCTCCTTTGGGGTCAGGTCAGGGTACTTGTCTTCCAGCTCCTGGGTGGTGATAAAGGTCACGTTGGGGGTGTGCAGGGGCAGATCCTGCAGCTGGGGGAACATGGCGTGCAGATTCATCTCGGTGGCGCAGACAGCCGACACGATGGAGCGTACCACATTCTTCAGGTAGGCCTCGCTGCGGTCCTCCTCGCGGATGACCTTCTCCCAGTCCCACTGGTCCACATAGACGGAGTGGAGGTTGTCCAGCTCCTCGTCTCGGCGGATGGCGTTCATGTCGCAGTACAGGCCCTTGCCCACACGGAAGCCGTAGTCCTTCAGGGCCTTGCGCTTCCACTTTGCCAGCGACTGCACCACCTGTGCCTCGATGCCGCTGTCCCGGATGTCAAAGGTGACCTTGCGTTCCACGCCGTTCAGGTCGTCGTTCAGGCCGGTGGAAGCCTCCAGAAACAGCGGAGCCGACACGCGGTAGAGGTTCAGTGTGGCACACAGGGTGTCGGCGAACAGCCGCTTCACGGTGCCGATGGCACGCTGGGTGTCGTACAGGTTCAGCGCGGGTGTGTAGTTCTGCGGGATCATCGTTTTGCTCATAACAGTATACCCCTCTCTTTCCGTTCTCCGCCGCCGAGTTGCGGCACCGGAACGGCTTTCCCTTTAATACAGTAAATTATGGCACAATTCCAGAGCGTTGTAAAGGGGAGAACGCAAAGCCGGTGCAATTCGGGAGCTTACGCCTCTGCCACAGCCTCGATCTCGCACAGGACACCCTTGGGCAGATCCTTGACAGCAACGCAGCTGCGGGCGGGCTTGGAGGTGAAATACTTTGCGTAGACCTCGTTGAAGGCGGCAAAGTCGGCGATATCGGCCAGGAAGCAGGTGGTCTTGATGACCTTGTCGTAGCCGGAACCGGCGGCTTCCAGGATCGCACCCACGTTCTTGCAGCTCTGCTCGGTCTGGGCGGCGATGCCTTCGGGCACAGTGCCGTCCGCAGGGTTCACAGGGATCTGGCCGGAGGTGTAGACAAAACCGCCTGTGATGAAGCCCTGGGAGTAGGGGCCGATCGCGCCGGGAGCCTTTTCAGTAGCGATGACTTTCATGGAAAATACCTTCTTTCTGTGTGTTTGATGGAGCTTCTCTCCTCGGGGAGAAAAATTCTGCTGCTTGAAGTCTACACCATGCGGCGGGATGTGTCAATCCGGGAGGGACTTTTTGCCCGCGCGGCCTTTACAAGCAGGCAAAAAGGCGGTATCCTTAATCTATTGATACACAACCCTTCAGGAGGAACCCATGGATATCCGCCAGCTGCACTATTTTCTGGTTTTGTGCGAAGAAATGAACTACACCCGCGCGTCACAGCGGCTGTTTCTGTCGCGGCAGGCCCTGCGGCAGAGCATCACGGCGCTGGAAGCCGAGCTCTGTGGCCCGCTGTTCGTCAGCGCCCACCACAAGCTCTCGCTCACCGAGCGGGGGTTGAGTCTGCAGCGCCATGCGGCCCCGGTGGTGGAGCAGTTCCAGCAGATGCAGGCGGCCCTCCATGCGGAGATCCAGTCGGCTCAGCCGGTGCGCATCGGCATCAGTGTCTCGCTGGTGCCGGACTACCTGCCCGGGCTGGAGACCCAGCTGGACAAGTTCCGCCAGCAGTACCCCCACATTGAGATGCGGTTCCGCCTGCTGGAAAACGATGCCGTGGCCGATGGTGTGGAGCAGGGCGAGCTGGACGCGGGCCTTGTGATGGATCTGGGCACGGCGGCCCCGGTGCTGGCCCGCACCACCCTGCGGGCAGACCCGGCCTGCCTGCTGGTGCCGCGCGGCCATCCCCTCTGGGAGAAGGAGCGGGTGCCGCTTTCGGCCCTGCGGGGCCAGAGGGTGCTGCTGCCCAGCCTGCGGCAGGATCTGTTCAGCCCTCTGTGGGATGCCTGCGCCCGGGAGGGCTTTGCGCCCAACGCGGAGATCGGCCCCAGCTTCTATCAGGCGTACTATCTGGTCCAGGAGCAGCTCTGCACCTGCCTGACCCGCTACGAGCCGGGGGCACGGCGGGAGCTGGACCGGGTGCGGGACGTGCTGCTGGAAGATCTGCCGCCCCTCTGCGTCTCGATGGTGCAGCGGCGCGACCACAACTCGGCCTATCTTGACCTGCTGCGGGGCTACCTGATGGAGGTCATCGGGGGAGCGGCATCCCTGCCGCCCCGGCGGGGCCGCCCGGCAAAGCCCTTCTACAACTTCCCGGTGCTGTCCAGCGCCGCCCCCAAGGCGGCACCGCAGCACCCGGCTCCGGGCACCCAGCTGCCCTTTGCGGGCGGGAACAACTTCCGGGAGCTGGGCGGCTACGAGGCCGACGAGGGTAAGCATGTCAAGTGGGGGCAGATCTACCGCGGCATTCCCACCGGACTGCTGACCGGGGCAGCTGACCGTAAGCTGCTGGACAGCCTGGGCCTGCGGCTCATCCTGGACCTGCGCAGCGAGTCCGAGGCAGCGGAGCAGCCCGACTATGTGCCCGATGGCGCGCGGCTGGTGCGCATCTGCGGGCTTTGCCACCCGGACGGAAGCGAGATCTCCTTCTCTCCCGGGGACATTGAAAAGCTGCTCAAGGGCAAGAAGGATGAGGAGCATAACCTCGCCGATGCCATGTATCAGCAGATGCTCTTCCGCAATAAGGCCTACAAGGAGCTGTTCCGGGCGCTGGAGGCGGGCGAAACGCCGATCCTGTTCCACTGCTCTGGCGGGAAAGACCGCACCGGCGTGGCGGCCATCCTCATCCTGCTGGCGCTGGGGGCTTCCGATGAAACGATCTGTCAGGATTTTGTCCGGACCAATGTCTGCCGCCGCCCGGAGCTGGAAAAAATCTGGGTCGCCCATGCCGAGGAGATCGAGGCGCATCCCGAACAGAAGCAGTTCTATCAGGGCATTGCCGGTGTCCACCCGGAGTCTGCCCCCTTTGTGTTGGACACCATCCGCAAAGAGTATGGCACCACCGATGCCTATCTTGAAGCCGAATACGGCCTGACCCCCGCCCGTCTGATGCGGCTGCGGCGGATGTATCTGGAATAATGGCTGTTTTTTTAGAAAATTCCGCTAAAAGTCAATAGAAATTTGCATAAGTCAAGAAAAAACAGCAAAGAGCATAAATAAAAAGCGCCCTTATTGGGCGTTTTCACAACAAAATAACATGGCAAGCCAGCCGGATGGGTAAATCTCATCCGGCTGCTTTTCTTATTCCCTGTCAGGCGGAGAGGAGCTCTTTTTCAAAGAGCGTGGCCGCCGATTGCCACCCCAGCAGCTTGCGGGGGTAGCTGTTCACCCATTTTTCTGCTGCCCTCACTTCCTCCGGCGTCACGGTGTCAAAGCTGGTGCCCTTGGGGAAAAATCGTCTAATCAGCCTGTTCATGTTCTCGTTGGAGCCTCGCTCAAAGGCGCTGTATGGATGGCAGAAAAACACCACGGTCCGCTTGCCCTTGCGCCGGTGGGCGGCCTCTATGCCCTCGAAGTCCTGAAACTCACAGCCGTTGTCCACGGTGATTGACTTGAAAAGTTTGTAGAACAGCTTGCCAAAACGGCGCTCCAGGCGGTTGATGGCCTTGACCACGCTGGCCGCCGTGTGGTCCTCCAGGAGCATTACAATGCCCATTCGTGTCCGGCGTTCCGTGAGGACCAGGAGGGCTTTTTTGGAGCCTTTGCACCCCATGATGCTGTCCATCTCCCAATGGCCAAAGCTGCCTCGTCCTTTGACCTCCTGGGGGCGGGTTTCAATGCTTTTTCCGTGGGAGCTCCTGGCGGCCTGCCGTTTGCTGTTTGCGGCATAATGACGGCGGCCTTTATTGTGCAGGTGGTCCGGTGTGAGCTGGAGGAAAACATCTCCCCGGTAGATGTAATTATAAAGCGTGTTTTCACATATCACGGTATCATAGACCTCTCCGTTGTTTCTGATCTCCGCCAGGGCAGCTCCAGGTGCAAAGCCATGGACCATGACCAGCTCCTCCAGCCTCCGGGCCAGGGCGTGGTCTTTTCCAATTTTGAGGTCCCGGCCTTTTTCTTTTAGAAACTCTCTGTATCTCCGCTCAGCCACCTCCGGGCAGTAAACCTCTATAAACTCATAGCCAGAGGTCTGCTGGACACAGAGGCCCCGGTTGATCTCATAGTAGATGGACCGCTCACACTTGCCCAGAGCGCTGGCAATAGCGGCCTTGGTAAATCCCTTTTTGAGCATCCGCTCCAGTGTCAGGCGTTGGTCCCATGTAAAATGCTTTGCGTCCTTGTGGTTCATGCTGCACCTCCAAAAATGAGAAAAGCGGGGCGCTGCCGCCCCGCTCTGATCTGCCGTTTATGCTGCCATGTACTGCTCCAATAGCTTGACCGTGGCCTCATCCGTCAGGATGTCACCCAGCTTGCAGTCAAGCGCCAAACAGAGCTTGAGGAGGGTGGCTAACTTGGCATTGTTGATGTCTTTGGCCCCTTGTTCATAGCATTGGAGCGTCCGCACATTGAGCCCAGTGGCGGCGGCCAGCTGGGATTGAGAAAGTCCAGCGGCCAGGCGGGTGTTTTGCAGTCTGCTGTTTTTCTTGGTGTCCATCATGCTCACCTCCGTTGCCCTCATTATACTACTTTAGTTGTATATCGTCAAGAAAAAAAAAAGATGCCCGGATTGCTCCAGGCGTCTTTTAGTCCTCCGTCTTGCTTTTCCGTAGCCGGTCCGCCAGTTCCGCAAGGATGGCCACATCCCGCTCATCCAGGCCAGCTACATTCACGGTATGTAAAGGCTCCATGCCCAGCAGATAGTCCGTTGAAACAGAGAACAGCTTAGCCAGGTCAACCAGAGAGGATGGGGACGGCGTAGAGAGCCCTTGCTCCCAGGAGTTGACGCCGTTCCTGGTTATGTTCAACCGCCGGGCAAGGTCTGCTTGCGTCCAGCCCCGTGCCTGCCGGAGTTCTTTTATCCGTTCTGCTATCACCAGCATCACCTCCATAATGTCAATTATATTGTGCTCTTTTGATATGTCATTGTCACTTTAGGCTCCAATACTTGACACAATGAGGGCCTAACCTTACAATGGAGATACAAAGGAGGCGATGCCACATGTTGTTTGGCAAAAAGAAAAAGGACCTCCCCGCAGGGGTCTGCATGATGCACTATGAGGGCCTGAGAGGCTTTTCCCAGGATGGCCCGTGTTTTATGGAGCAGACTGAGGCCGGGCTGGTGTTCCAGCAGGTAAATGGCCCAGCTGCCACGCTCCCGCTGGAAAAGGTGACCGGCCTTGAAATGATGCCAGAGCGCAATTTCATGGCCCGGTATCACGGCACGGCGGCCACCACAGCGCATGGCAAGGCCGTCAAGTGGTTTGCCGTGTTCCATTACACCGCCCAGGATGGGGAGCGGATGCTGGCTTTTTGGTATCTTGAGCCCAAAACCGGAGATGCTTTCCGGGCGTTGTCCGCTCAGATCGGGGCAGCCGCCGGGGACTATACCCTGTAAAGAGAATAAAAAAAAAGCCGGAGAGGTTTGACCCTCTCCGGCTTTTTTGCACTTATTCAATCTTTTTCTGGTCAAGCTGGGCAATGGCCTCTTTCAGCTTGTCAAAGCCAAACATGGCCGCATAGGCCACGAAAAAGCCCAGGACCACAGCGGCCACAATCATGTACCAGACGATAGCCACGCCCTTGATTTCACAGTAGGCGAAAAATGCCGCCAGGGTCAGGGCCATGGCGATGAGCACCGCCAGGATGTTGGTGGGCAGCTTGTCCCAGGTGAGCTTTTTGAGCACCTGGGTGATGATGTTGGTGACCACCACCAGGATGCCCACGATGCTGAGAATAACGGACCAGTCAAAAATGCTTTCCATGAGTTTATCCTCCCTTTTCTATGTTACCCCACAAGGGTGAGGTCCTTTTTGTTGATGGCGGCGGTTACCACGCCATTCTGGCCAATGACCGCCCGGTCACCGTCCATCTGCATGACGGTGTAGGTGTTGTTATAGACAAAAGAGGCCAGGCTCCCGCCGGTGTAGGTCTTGGCTCCTTTGTTGACCTTTACCTTTGCACCCACGGTGATGGCACCATCCACCTGGATGTCAGAGGCGTCCACCCAGCCGTAGACGGTGGAGCCGCCGCCCGCCACTTTGATGAGGTGGTAGGGGTGCTTGGCGTTCTTTGCCACGGCGGTGACTTTAGCCTTGCCGGGCTTACAGGCGGCCCCATTGGTGGCGTTGGAGCTGACATAGTGCTTGGTGCCGGTAAAGGTCACTGTATCGCCCACAGAGGCCTCCAGAGAGCCACCAGAGCCGGGGGTGCTCGGGGCGGTGCCTCCGCCCGTAGAGGCCCCCGTGTAGTCCACATAGGGGAGCTTTCCGTGCTTGGTCCAGGTGCGGGTGTTGTAGCCTGCCTTGCTGCCGATGTTCCCAACAGCGGTGATCTGCACTTTATTCTCCCACTTGGGGGTACATTCCACAGCCAGGCCGTCCCCAATATAGATGCCGATGTGGCCGGACATCCAGACGGCCTCACCAACAGCCATGTTGGCCCAGCCGGTGGTGCTCACGCCGGTGCATTTGGTAATCATGGTATCAGCGCCGATGTCGGGCACACCGTTGACGGCGTAGGACGCCCCGCCATAGGTTTTGGAGGCGTTCCCGTTCCAGCCCCAGAGGATGCCCTTGATGAGATTAACGCAATCAAAGCCATAAACAGGAGGGCTCTGATTGGCGGCGGCCTTAATCATGGCCGTGCGGTCCGGGGCCTTATTGTAGGAGTGGTTGGTGCAGTAGCGGCTCACATTTCCCCCGGTCAGCGGGGCCCCAAAGCAGCCCATCACATACAGGGTCTTGTAGTTCTTGGCGATGTCAACCGCCTTGTCAACCAGTTCCTTTGCGGTCATCTTACTCAATGCAATCTCTCCTTTACTTAATCTTTCAGCACGATTTCCGCCACACGGACAGCGACATCCGCTCCATACTTGTCCGCAAATTGCTTGAGAAACCGTTGGGCGTATTTGGCCCGGTTTTCATTTTTGGCTTTCCAGAAATAGAAACCGCCCCAGGCCCCGTTGGTCAAAAGAGAGGCCCCCGCAAGGCCCGCCAGGGCGGTCACATCATAGCCCAGGTAGTTGGTGACGATAGTGGCCACACACAGCAGGACAGAAATGACCACATGGGCCCAGAGCAGCTTTTTTGAGGTATCTATTTTTCACGCCCTCCTTTCCAGTTCCGCCAGAGGAGTTCTACCATGCCCAGCAGGGCCAGGAAAACCAGCCTCATGGCGGGCCTCAGTAAATGGCTTTGACGCCCTGCTCCGTCAAAAAGTCTTTCTGTTTGTGCTTGACCTTGCGGGCATATTCCAGAGCGGCGTGCATATCCCCATTACAATGGGCATCGGGGATGCGCTGGACAGCCACGGCGGTGGCCTCTGCCAGCGCCAGTGCTGCCCGGGTGTTCTGGATTAGCAGGACCTCGTTTTGTTCTCTTGCGGCCTCCCTTGCGTCCTGGATGGCCTCTCGTTTGGCAATCCGGCGCTGGAGCATCCAGGAACAAAAGGCCGTGATCGCTGTGGGGATGCCCAGCAGGGTGAGCAGGCTCCCCACAGAAAGCTCAATAACCATTGGGTCCGCCTCCTTTACTTAATGAGTTCCCACTGCCACAGGCCAGGAGTGCCAGGGGCCCAGATGCAGGGCACCATGTCACCGCCCTCAGCCACCTTGTAGATGTGGCCCTGGTAGCTGAAATAAACACCAGCGTGACAATCCATCCCGTACACCCAGGGGATGGGGTCCTCAAGGGTTCCGGCATGGCTCTGGTCAATGGGGCGGTAAACCGCCAGCATCCCCTCACCGTGGGGCGGCTGGTGCTCCTGAGGAGTGACGCCGCCAGACTGCACCACCCGATAGAGGACGGTGCCATCCTTGAGGATGGTGCCCTCCGCCAGCTTTTCACCAGCGGCCAGGACATCCTCCCACACGGGGAAAAGGTCCGGCATCTGGAGAGCCTGGGCGTCCGTGATGGTCGTGGCGGTAGCGCAAAACGCCATAACCGCAATCTGGGCCTGGGCGTTAATGGCCTCAGCTTTGGCCGCTGCCTCCCGCTGTTCCCGCATAGCTTTCACACTGTCCTTTTTCCATGTAACTGCCATTATTGAAAAGCACCTCCAATGCTGGTAATGTAGCCGCCGGTGCTGCTGGAGCCCCGGCTCACATTGACCTTAAAGTTAAAGGCAAAGCCGTTGGTTGCGGTCTGGTTGGTGAAAACATGGTTGTTGCCGTTCTTGACATCCTGGGTGGCGTCCTCCCAGACAGGCTCCGTGTCCTTGGCGTTGTTGGTCACAAGGACCTCCAGGTCAGCGTCCGCCGGAATAGAGCCCAGCACATTGAGCACCATGACCGTGATGAGGTCATCCGCATCCATGGGGGCCGCCAGGGTGATGGAGGCCTCATAGACGGCCTTGGTAAATGTCACGGTGTAGGGGGCGCTGTCTGCCTTGCCGTCATTGGCCACCACCTTGATGGTGTGGGCCCCGTTGAGGATCTTTTGCCAGTTGGCAGCGGTGACACACTGGACGGTGTTGCTCTGCCCCAGGGTGGCGGTGTAGGTCCGCTTGAGTACATCATCCAGATACTCTTTGACCGTCACCGTGTCTTTGTCGGCGTCATTGACGGTATAGGTCAGATCAAAGCCAGTTTCTTTGGTGCCCAGATCGCTCCCGGAGGCCGTGGAGCTCGTGATGACCGGCAGGGCGTTGTTGTCCACCGTCCGGGTTTCGCTGGTCACATAGCCGCTGGTGGAGTTGTAGGTGTCATAGGCCCGCACACGATAGGCCACCGTATTCCAGCCGGAGGTGATGGTGTCGGTGTAGGCCAGAGCGCTGCCCTTGTAAATCTGGGACCAGCCGCCGCCATCCACCTGGCGCTCCAGTTCATAGCCGCTGAGGTTGCCGTCACTGTCAGAGGCCGCCGTCCAGGAAATGGCCAGAGTGCTGCCGCCTCTCACAATGGCGGGGACAGTCAGGCCGCCGGGGGCGCTGGGGGCCCGGTTGTTGGTCACGGTCACCGTGTTGCTGGTTTTCCAGCCGCTCTCAAGTCCGGCGCTGTCATAGGCCTTGACCCGATAGGTCACGCTTGCGGTGCCAAAGGCCACGGTGTTGCTGGTGCTGGTAGCGCTGCCCTGGTAAATCTGGGACCAGGAGGAGCCGCCATTGGTGGAGCGCTCGACAATATAGCCCTCAAGGTTGCCCTCAGCGTCCGTGGAGGCCGCCCAGCTCACCGTGATGGAGGAGCCGCCGTTGATGCTGCTGGGGACAGAAATGCTGGCGGGCGTAGAGGGGGCGGTGTTCTGAAACACAGAGCCGTCATCGCTCACATAGAGGTCGGAGGGGAGAGTGAAAGCGGGGCGGGACCCGTAGGTGCGGGTGCAGTCGTCGCTGCTGACATTGCCATCGGTGCCCAGAGAGATGGCGTCGTTGGTGCTGTTCGTGTTCGGGGAGCGGGTCCACTGGACCACGGTGGAGCCATTCAGCTTGGCAATCTGATAATTGGTTGCATTGGGCAGCGTTGTGCCCTCCTTGTTAAACCAGCTTTCGCTTTTGCCCAGCTCATAGGCGGACAGCAGGAACACCGCCCGGTCCAGGGTGCCCATTGTGGTGTTACCATTGCCGGGAGTGTAACGGATTTTCGTGGAGCCAATCAGCGCCCGGATGTCAGCGTCCAGCATGTTTTTGTAGGTGCTGTTGAGCCAGCTGTCAATAGCACTGGATGCGTAGGCGTTCACATTGGAAGTGTGCCATTGCCGCTGGTCATAGCAGTCCTTGCGGAAAACCAGGGTCCTCCCGGTGCCGTTGAGGCCGCTTTCGTAGTTATGCACGCCAACATAAAACTCCACCAGCTTGCCGTTTTCTTTGAGCTTGATGATGGAGCCTGTGGCCTTACTGCCAAGGGTGGTTGTGGCCATTAGATTTCCTCCTTTAGAATGTTTTGAACACGGTCCCGCACCTGTTGGCGCAAGGACCAGGTGTTGCCGTGAGCAGCGTGGGCGTCCCAGGCCTGCCAGCTTTGCAGGATGACCTCCCGGCTCACAAGGCCCGCCGGGTAGTCTTTTTCCCACCGGCGGAGCTTAGAGCGCATACGCTTGATGCTGCTGTGCCGTAACTTGCGGATGACCTTGCCCTGCTCCGTCAAGTAGGTATGAAAGCCCAGAAAGTCAATCCCGTTTCTCAGCGGGAAAATCTGGGTTTTCTCATTGAGCTCCAGCCCCAAACTGGCCATGAAAGCCCGGATTTCTTTGAGGCAAAATTGCAGGTATTCTTTGTCAGGGTGGATGAGGAAAAAGTCATCCATATAACGGCCATACCAGCGGATGCGGAGCCGTTCTTTGACAAAGTGGTCAAATTCATCCAGAAACAGCAGGGCAAAAAGCTGGCTGGTTTGATAGCCCAGCGGCAGCCCGTCCGTGCTGTCTATGTAGGTACACAGCAGATCATAGACAACGGGCTCAAGGTCCAGCTTTTTGAGCTTTTCCTTGAGCCTGTCATGGTCGATGGACGCAAAGAAATGCCGCACATCTGCCTTGAGGACCCAGCCCTCCGCTGTGCGGTATTTGTTCCAGTATTCTGTGAAAAAGCCCTTGAGCCTGTCCAGCCCAAAGTGCAGGCCTTTTCCTCTCTGGGATGCGTAGTTGTCAAGAATGAAACTTCTTGTGATGCGTTCATATATGAGGTTATCCACCAAAGCGTGCTGGACCACTTTGTCAACGAAAGCCGGAGCCTGCACAAGCCTCTTTTTGGGCTCATAGACATAGAACACCCGGAACAGCCCCGGGCGGTAAATCTTGGTTTGCAGGATATAGACAAGGTTGACGATATTGGCCAGCAGGTGGACCTCATAATGTGCGGTAGCGGCTCTGGAGCGTTTGCCCCGTCTGGCCGCAAGGTAGGCTTTGTAAAGCACCGCAAAGGTGCAAATCTCGGAAAATTTAAGCACGGGTTTCATACCCCTAACATACGGGCGGCCCCCTGTTCATCCCGGCGGGCCTCCCTGTCCTTGTGCGCCGTGTAGGTGCCGCAGGGAACAGGACCAGCAGCTCCCAGCCTCCTCTTGTGCGGCTGGGGGCATCAGCGCAATGTATTTGCCTTGGTGTCAAGGCTGGATGTGACCTCCTTTGATGTGATGGATGGCGCTGCTTTTGGCTTTGGGCCTACTCGGTCGGGCCTTACCATCAGAGCGGGGCGGGACCCGTTGGTGTTGGTGCAGTTGTTGTTGTTGACATTGCCATTGGTGTTCAGGTAGATGGCGTTGTTGGTGTTGTTCGTGTTCGGGGAGGTAGCATAAAATAAACAGGTCACACCCAAATACACGGCCTTTAGGGCCGGTGCATCCGTTATTGAGGCCGCAGATCCTCTGCCATTTGCAGAGCCATTTGCCCCATCTTGGCAAGCTCCTGGGCCGTTTTGGCCTCCCGGAGAGTGGCGGCACGGTTGCCGTCTGATTTTCTCCAGTTGAAAGCCTTTTGACGGACTGGGCGCACAAGTTCCGCCCAGTAATGGCATTGATCGCCGGTGATATACTTGCGCTTGAAACTGAGATTGATGAGCTGGCCCATGGTTTCACACTCAATGAGCACGCCGTCAAGGTCTTTCAACCGCTCCTCATACTCAGTTTCAAAATACCGCCCATTGGCGGCCACACAGCCTCTCAGAATACGGAGGGCGCAGGACTGGAGCTCTGCACAGAGGTGGAAAGCCTGGCTCTTTGGAAAATGAGGCTTTCCGTTGTCTTTCAGCCTCTCATAGAGGGTCTTTTCTACCATCTGGCCATTTTCCATTACATACGCTTTGACCTGCCTGTATTCCGGGTCTTTCTGCTTGACCCGCTGGATGGTGTAATCCAGCAGATCAGAGGCAAGTGGGATGATGTCATAACTTGGCATTAAAACTCAATCCTCGCATAAGTTTCATTCCAGACGCCGGTAACCACCACACCCGTGAGTGTTCCAAAGGTGACCTCAAAGCTGTTGCCGGTGACATCGGTGCCGTATTTCAGCTCCAGCACGGAGAGGCGGCTGTCCAGTCCAGACAGGGCCACCCGGATGTCCGGGTGGGAGGTTTCGTCAGAATTGTGGGTGTTCACGGTGTCCTTTACGGCCTGCCGGATGTCGGCGTGGCTCTCGGGGTCCTTGTTGTGGTCGTCAATGGCCCTCTCAAGGTCCTCCGGTGTAACGGTGTCAAGGGACGGGGAAATGGTAAACTCCAGCACAGAGCTGTCCACCACAACAATGTGCATGAGCATGGTGAGCCGCCCGTCCACGCCCGTGGAGATGGCCACCTTTTCCGTGTCCGGGGTGTTGCAGATGGCAATGAGAGTGCCGCTTTCATCAAAAAGGCCCATTTCACGGCAGACGAAGTTGCCAACACTGTCATCAATGATGATTTTCACATCCATCATGTTGGGCACAGTGGGGTTTTGTTCGGCGGACACGATAGGGCCCCGCCACAATTCCCGCACAAGTGCCGTTTGCTCCGTACTGGGCACATAGTAGCTGCCGCCGCCGTCACCGGCAGCGGCCTGGGTGATTTTCAGCTTTGTCCCAGCCAAAATGCAGTCAGTGATGAGAGCAGCTCCAGCCGTGGTTATTCTGGTGCCATACTTTTTTTCCTGGTCAGGCATTTCCGCTTTCCTCCTGTTCGTATGGATAAATTTCAATGGTCGTGCGATATTCCAGAGGCCCGGCTCCAATGACGCCGCCGGAGCTCTCCAGCTCATTGGTGAGCATGGGCCAAAGGTCCATGTGCAAAGAGCGCTCAGTGTGAGCTCCCAGCCGGACACCGCCCGTGGACTGCACCAATGAGGTCATCAAGATCACAAGGTTTTCCGGGCGGATGGTCAGCAGCATCTCCAAAATTTCCGCAGCCAATCTGCCAGGCTCAGGCAGGATGGTGTAGTCAAGCTGGATGTCCAGGGTGTAGTCCTTGAGAGAAACAGCATGACCATCCGGGCCACATAGCCCCGCCAGCCAATTCCGCAGCCAGGGCAGGGTGTAGGGCAATTCCAAATTCCACTTGGCCTTGATGCGGGCCTTGCGGGCCTCCAGGGTGTCCGTATCTTTTGGATAGAGCCTCAGCTCTTTCTCCCAGATGGCCACGCCGTCCTCATCAGCGTCCTCAAGGAATTGGTTGGCCAACACCCGTGTCAGGGCGTCCCAGGCAAGGGAGATTTCCGGCTCATTGGCCCTGTTGATAGTCTGAAACTCAAGCACCTCCCGGAGCACCGGGGGCAGGTAGTTCAAAAGGCGTCTATCCATCTGTGACCTCCCCTCTGGAGGGGATGCTATCCGGGCCCAGGGCCAGGTTGCTCTCCTGCCCATTGATTTTTGTGCCACCAATATCGGTTATCATGCTGGAGCACTCCGCCAGGATGCGGCTTTCAATCTGAGAAATACGGACGGTCAAAAAATCAGAGCTGGCCCAGTCTTGGGACAGCTCCACAAAATAGGCGTCAATGACAGCCTCCACATAGCTCTTGACGGCCTCCCAGCTCCAATCAGAGGCATAGGTGAGGTGGAGCTCAATGTCCACCTTTTCAGCCGTCACACCGGTTACATGCACCACATGACCGATGGGAGCCAGGCCCAGGCCCTCCCCGGCGTTCTGCTCTGGGTCAATGGCCGTCTGGATTTCCTCCAGCAGCGTGGGCGTGGGGGCCTTGTAATCAGAGGCCATGATGACCAGCTTGACTGTGCCACCCACCGTGAGCTTTTTCTCTTTGGCCGCCGTATAGACCGCCGTGAGCCATGCGGCCACAGGGCCGCTCAGTGTGGAGATGATGCTGGAGTACCAGCTTTCCACCTCCTCCCCGGGGATGAGGCTGGCTGGGGAAATGTCCCCGTTCCATACGGGGTGTATTTTGAGGTCACCCACGCCGGGCATGGCCAGCACTTTCTCCCGGTAGTCGGCCTGGTTTCCACCAAAGGCCTGGGACTGGAAACTGTCCAGCACTCTTTGGCGGAAAGCCTCCGTTTCCTCCTCATCATCGCCGGGGATGAGCAGCTCCACCAGTTCTGCTCTGGTGAGGCCCTGCACATACTCCACCGGGATGAGGGTGCCACCATAGCCGTTGGCCACGGCCCCCAGGGTTTCACAGGTTACCTGGTGGCTGAGCCCGGTTTCGGTGTCATCCTCCGTGTCCATGCGGGCCGTCACAACAAAGTTGAGGTCCTCACAGGAAAAACGGGTGCCCACAGGGACCTCAATGTTAAACTCCGCACGATAGACGGCAGCGCTTGCCGGGTAGGGGTCCATGTTTCGGTCATGGGCCCGCTTGATGAGATACTCTCTGGGCGCTGTGAGGATGTAGGTGGCCTGGAGTACAAAGTCCGCCGCAATGTAGAGCTGGGCCAGCTCTGCCATGGACGGGGCCACGCCATTCATCACCATGGAGCCCTCCCGCTTATCCACCGGAGAGGTCACCCTGGAAAGAGCGCTGCTGAGCAGCGCCTCATAGGTCCTGCTTTCAAACATTCAGATGTCAACCTCCTTTTGGGCGCTTACATCGCCGTAAATTGTGTGGACGGTAAACCGGGCCAGGACCCAATTTCTGCCCGTTTCAAAGGTCCAGCCGTCCAGGGAGGTGATGCGGTCATCCTGGAGGAGCGCCTCCGTGATGCGCCGCTTTATCTCGCTCATGGCATAATCCTTGGGCTTGCCTATCAGATCGGACAGCTCAGAGCCATAATTGCGGGAGTAAATGGGGAAAGCATATCTCTCCACATTCAGAATGAGGTAAACAGCCTGGAGGACGGCATCCCGCTCATCCGTCATGCCCCTCACCTGGTTGCGGTCAATGTCCAGCTTGTGGGTGTAGCTGGGCTGGGTTTCCACCGCAAAGGTGATGAGGTCCAGGTCATCTCCCGTGGTCGGTAGTGTGGCCATTAGCTCCTCGCCTCCCATCGTCCCAGGACTATGTACTGCTGCCCGCCGTCACACCGGAGGAGGATGACCTTTTCCCCCATCTGGAGGGCGTTGTGGACTTTCCACTTTTTCCGGCCCTGGTAGCGGTGCTTGTGGGACGCAAAAGCAGCGTCCCCAGCTCCGCCGCTGATTTCCTCCGTTTCGTGAAACTCCGGCAGGGTGGTCATCTCCACGGTGTAGTCCCTCACGGCGTCCGTGAGGATGAGCTGGGCCTCAGACAAGATTTTCTTTTGGTCAACGGTGATTTCAAGCGGGGAGGTGGATGTCACATAGCCATAGCCCCCACTCATGGGAGCGCCAGCCTGGACGGCCTCCACAGCGGCCTGCTTGACCAGCTTGACCAGTTGGTTGATGTCAAGTGACAAATGTACCACCTCGCATGTTTAGGTCCATCAAGTGCTGTTCATTGTTGAAAGTGTGCTTTGCCTGCTCCACCATGAGATAGCTGGAAACATTGATGTCACCCAGCCCCAGCATGACCACCAGCAGGGTCCCGGCCCGGACCCGGATGTCCCCCAGCACATCCCGCAGCTTGAGCGTGCGGGTTTTGGTGTTGTAGAGGTCCAGGAGGGCGTCCGCCATGGCCTTGGCGTTTTCTGTGCTGTCCAGCTTCTCATAGTATTGCAGGACGCCCCATTGGTTGATGTTGGAGCTGTCCTGTGCAACAAAGATTTCCCGCTTTCCGGTTTCCTTGTTCTCATAGGAGAGCTTGATTTTGTCATAGGTCTGGGAGGCAATGGAGCTTTTATAGTCAAAGTCCCCAGCCGTGTCCTCATCTATGAGCACCCCCAGTTTCATGCTGCCGATGTTTTTGAGGGTCAGCTTGCCCACATCGTCATACAGCACATACATCTGGGAGGTGGCTTTGAGGGTTTCGTCCAATGCGGTCTGGATGATGTCAAAGAGGGTCTGGTTGTCCTCCACCCGGCTCCCTATGGTGTAGCCGGTGTCCTCAAGGTCACCAACATTGAGCTGGAAGTCCTCCGCAATCATGCGTATCACATCGGCGGCGGTTTTGTTGGTGTAGACATAGGTGTCCTTGTTCTTGAGGTAGTAGAGCTGGTCATACACAGTGATCTGGATGACATCATCCGTGCTGCCTTTTCGGGATTTCTCAAAGACAAAGCCATAAAAGACGGGGGTGCCGTCCACGGAAAAACGGCACGGGTCCCCCTCCTGGAAACTCAGGCCGGGGGTTTTGACCACCTCCGCCGTGAGCTTTCCGGGCTGTCCTTGGCGCTCCCATTCAA
>OKSC01002302.1_pt1 | contig 16496 bp, 19 predicted proteins | sample 1601161 | NCBI WGS metagenome assembly OKSC01 (sample SAMEA3541552, study PRJEB24748) | human gut metagenome | biome: human gut; feature: human-associated habitat; material: faeces | place: China | collected 2012
GCGCGCTCACATTCAAGCTCTGCCGCGGCGCTTAAAAGCATATTAGCCGAGCACACCTGAAAAATAAGGTAAAAAAAGCCCGCCCTTATAAGGCATGATGATGCCTTATAAGGGCGGGCCGATATTTTTTTAAAGAATGGTCATAATATTATTGAAGTTAAGCTCTTTAGTCTTTTTAGAAACCGTGAACCAGTCAATAATGGTAAGTATTCCGCAGCAGCCGCCGGTAAGAAGCTTAAGTATTCCCATTCCGGTATCGCCTAACATGAAACGGTCGATTCCGAGACTGCCCAAGAAAATGGAAACCAAAAGAATTGTGGTCGGGTCTTTAAGCTCAACGGTTGAAACCATTGTGAACTTATTCTCGTCCATTGCGGCAAGCTTTTCCTTAAGATACATTATTTTCTCTGCCGGAAAATACTTCTGGTTTGTCATGATATACATATCTACTTTGTTCTGATCCATAATCTTTATCCCTTTATAATTTAGATTATGAAATCAGTATACCATATAAGCGGAAACATTGCAACAATTATTATTGCATAAATATAAGGCGGAAAATATATACAACAATCACGACTGCGGCGCTCGGTATCAGAATCAGCGCTTCGGTGCGGCGGCTGAGACCGAAAAGCTCCTTGTGCAGTGCAAAAAGAACGATCAGCAGCAGCGGCAAAGCTATGGGATTATAGAAAAAATAAGAGGCTGTATCCCCTTTTAAAAGTGCAACAAGCGCCCTTGTGCTGCCGCAGGCAGGGCAATTGATGTGCAGAAAATATTTTATCGGGCAGCCGAACGGAAGAAAAATATAAGCCGCGACTACAGCCGCAGCGGCAGTATGTACGGCGAGGAAGCGCCGAAGGGATATTTTTCTCATTTCCGCACCCTCACCGTGAATTCCCTGCCGCAGCGCGGGCAAACGGTTTTGTGAACTCCCGGTCTTTTCGGCAGACGAAGTACCGCCTTGCAGGACGGGCATTTTTTATATACATGGCACTTATCCGCACGCTTTTGCTCGTTAAAATCCTTCTTGCGGCGAAACGCACCAAGCAGCTTTAAAAGCTTTTCGTTTTCCTGCCGCCTCCGGTCGGTCTTGCGGGAAAAAAGACGAAAGAGCGCGAGCAGCATAACGGCGTAAACCGCCGCCTGCAATATATAGGAGCGAACGAAAATATTTACAACCGACAAAACGACGGAAACCGCGAATATAAGCACAAAAAGCTCATCCGGGCCGTTTCTGCCGGACATAAAGCGCATAAGCCTGTATCTGAAGTCCATATCACCGCTCCTTTCCTTCTCTTAATATATTATATGCCATTCCGCACCGCCTTTTGTTAAGAAAGGATAAATAAACTTAATATATTTTGTTTTGTCCGAAGGTGTTTACAAAACGGCGGCAGAAAGCTTTCTTTTAAGTAAAAAGCGAAAGGAAGTTTTACATTATGATTGTTTGTTCGGATTGCGGAAGCGAATTTGAAAAGCCTGAAATTTACAGGGAGGCACACTCTCTTTCGGCACCGCCGTTTGAGGAAAGGCGCTGCTGCCCGTTTTGCAAAAGCGAAAACATACACGAAAAGAGCCTAACGCACTGCCGCTGCTGCGGCGCAAGGCTTATAAACGGCGACGAATACTGCAGCGACCGCTGCCGTGAAAGAGGCGAAGCCATGTGGAGAAGAGAGCGCCTTCGCAGGCGGCTTTTGAAAGCAAACCCGATAAGCCGCATAATTAAAGCCGCCGATGAATACAATGCATCTCACGGAACAAATTACAGCTACGGCGAATTTGTGGCTTACATTATACCGGAAGAAGAGATATGAGAGCAGAGGCAAAGAAATATCTTTCCCTGTATTTGCTGCAGCACATTAAAATTCAAAGACTTGAGGATCAAATTGCGCTCTGCCCCGAAAAGGCGGATAAATACCGCAGACTTATAGCGCAGGCGGAAGCGATAAGACGCGACATTGAGGAAAAAATAGAGAAAACCGACGGCGGGCTGCTTTCGGAGATACTCTATCTCAAATATGTTCTCGGAAAAACTCTGTACGAAATAAGCTTTGAAATAAACTACAGCCAGCGCCAAACCGAACGCCTGCACTGCATGGCGCTCGAAAAATTTTCCGCTTTACAGGATAAGGAAAATAAGCTATAATAAGAACAGATGTTCCGGGAAGGCGGGGTGGCAAAAACGGAGGAAAGAGTAATTCTTCACTGTGATCTTAATAATTTTTTTGCGTCCGTTTCTTTGCTTTTCAATCCCACCCTGCGTTCCGTGCCGGTCGCCGTATGCGGGGACAAGGAGCAGCGGCACGGCATTGTGCTTGCCAAAAACGAGGCTGCAAAGCGCTGCGGCGTTAAAACCGCGGAGGCAATTTTCGAGGCGAAGGCAAAATGTCCCGAGCTTGTAATTCTGCCGCCGATGATGGATAAATATAAGGAGTATTCCGAAAAGGCGCACAGAATTTACGAGGAATATACCGATATGATAGAGCCGTTCGGCATTGACGAATGCTGGCTTGATGTGACGGGCAGCCGCCTGCTTTTCGGCAGCGGAGAGGAAATTGCCGATAAGATACGCCGCGAAATAAAGCAAAAACTCGGAATTACCGTTTCGGTAGGAGTCAGCTTTAACAAGGTTTTTGCAAAGCTCGGCTCGGACATGAAAAAGCCTGACGGTATAACGGTAATATCCCGCGAAAACTTCAGGGAAAAAATATGGCGCCTGCCGATTTCCGATCTGCTTTTTGTGGGAAGAAAAACAACCGACAGGCTGCGCTCCTGCGGAATCTGCACGATAGGCGACGCCGCCGTCTGCTCCGACGAAATGCTTGAACGCCTGCTCGGCAAGAACGGACTCGAATTAAAGCGGTACGCTTTAGGCGAGGATAATTCTCCCGTTTCGCGGCAGCATGAAAAGGCAACGCCCAAAAGTATAGGGCGCTCGGTCACACGGCAGCAGGATTTTAAAACGCCTGATGAAATATGGGGGATGTTTTTGTCTCTGGCGCGCGAAATATCCGATTCCCTGCGCGAGCAAGGGCTTTATGCCGGCGGCGTGCAGGTGCATATACGCAACGCGGCATTATCCGTTAAGGAATTCAGCCGCAGCTATCCCGATTCGGTCAACGGAGCCAAAATCATTGCAGAGCGCGGAATGGAGCTTTTAAACGAGCATTTCGGTTTTACGGAGCCTTTGCGCTCGGTGGGACTGCGAGCAATCAATTTAAGGGGATACCAAACTGCGATTCAGGAGGATATTTTCGGTGATTCCGAGAAACGGGAAACGGAAGAAAAAATAGAAAGCTCCATTTACGAGCTGCGAAAAAAATTCGGCAGCACAAGCATCACGCGCGCCGCCGAGGATAAAAAGTGAATCTAAAGCAATATATTCAGAATCATTAAAGAGGAGGCTGCCGTATTAATGCGGCAGCCTCCTCTGTCCTGTCGATAAACTTAAGTCGGCTGCGGTTACAGCTCACTTCGGCAAGGGAAAAAAGGCAAAATTTTTCGAGACATTCAATATTTAAGCATTTTCGCCAAGTATGGCGTTCATCTTTTTAGGGGCGTTTGCAGGGGCTGCGGGCAGGCGGTAAAGTAAGGTATATTTCGAAGAATATTCGCCGCACTCAAGAATAATATCAAGCGTATCCGCCCCGTTTACAAACGGCAGCTTGTACCTTACTGTAGGGCCCTCGGCATTTGTGCATATCGGAATATCCTTATACTCCCAATTAAGCACATTTACCTTTTCGCCCTCGCCCACCCGAATAAATACCTTAACAGTGCCGTCGGGCAGCTTTTTAAGCGAATCATTAAGCAGGAATAAATCAAAATCCAGCGTTTCGCCCGCTATATTTACAAGCTTTCTGTACCTTGCGCTTGCAAGCACGCTGCGGCAGGCATTCGCCACCGAGTAATACACAGGCTTTATGCTGTTCGGGTAAGAAACAAGGCTGTTATTTCCCGTGTTGGGCCACGGCTCGTTGAAGCACCAGTTTGAAACAATGGAGCAATAGGGCTTTTGCCGTCTTGCCTCCTCAAAAATAAACTGCTGCCCCACGCACTGCAAAAACTGCCCGCACTCAATAAGGCGGTCAAAACCCTCAACCTTGCCGAAATAGCGCTCAATCTGCATGCTTAACCAGTGCGTGCCATGCTCCGTTACAATTTCGTTTTCTGCGCTCATCGACTCAAGCTTTTCTTTGTCGGCTATCATTTTAAGGGTTTCGGGGGTGGAAAAACCTCCGCCGCCGAACTCGGTGTAGGCGGTGTTTCGGCTTTCCGCCAAAGCCTCTATAACCTCGCGCCCGTCGTTAAGGTTAAAGGCATAAGGTCCGTGCGCCATACCCATAACGGGGGAAGTCGGCAAAAACGGAATTTCGGGTGTTTTAAGATATGTGAGCGTCTGCATAAGGCGTATCGGCTTATCCTGATCGGTCATACACGACCAGTTATTGAAAAGCTCGTTTCCGCCGCACCAGAACATAAGGCACACGTGCTGCTTTATGCGGTCGATTATCGCTGTTGCCTCGCTTTCAAGCACCGAAACATAGTGCTCTGTGCCCTCATAGCAATTGCAGGCAAGGGGGAATTCCTGCCATACCATAATTCCCATTTCATCGCAAAGCTCAAAAAAGCTTTCTTTATTTATAACCGCGCCGCCCCAGCACCTTAAAAAATTGAGATTGGCTTTTTTCACAAGCTCCAATTGCTCGCAGTAGCGCTCATAGGTAAGCGTGCCGTAAAATATTTCGGGGCATACCCAGTTTGAGCCCTTTGCGAAAATCACGGTGTTATTAAGCCTTACGGTTATAGGCGGCGTGTTGCGGCTCATGGGGTAGTTGAGCCTTTCCTCCCACGAGCCCTCAGCCTTTACAAGCTCTATTTTCTTAAAGCCTGTTTTGCGGCTTACCGTATCGCAGCCGTCAGCAGCGGCGGCAACGGTATAAAGCGGCTGCTCGCCGTAGCCGCTGCACCACCAAAGGCGTACAGACGGAATATCAGTTTTAATTTCTTCGCCGTCGCCCTCAAATATAACCTTGCCGTCGGGGTCGGCGATTTCCCAGTGCGTATCAGGCAAATTATTTGCCAAAAGTTTCAGGTGCGCCGTTTTAAGGTCATCCGACAGCGTGTAGGAGATTACAGGCTCCAATACCGCCTCGCGCGCGGTTTCCTCTATGTAAATCTCTTCCCAAATACCGAGCGGCACAAGGCGCGGGTGGAAATCCCAACCGTAGCTTACCGCCGGCTTGCAGCACTGGTTAGCCTCGTCGCGCGTATCCTTATGCACACCGGGCAGGGTGCTTTTCGGCACGGGGAATACCGTGATTTCAAGCTTGATTTTTGTACCGATAAATTTTGAAAGCGATAAGCGCTGCCGCTTATACATACCCTCATAATCGCAAACCTTCTCTCCGTTCGCGTAAATTTCGTAGCGGTAGTCTATTCCGCCCACATAAAGGTATAAAAAGCTGCTTTTATCTGTATCTGACGCGTCAAATTCTGCGGTGTAAACCCAAAATTTATCCTCCATCCATTTGTACTCTTTAAAATTCAGCTCCCTGTTGTAATCGGGCAGATTATACTGCCGCGCGTAATCGAGCTGCACAGCGCCCGGCACTGCCGCAGCAAAATATTCCTGCGGTCTTTCCTCCCTGCTTTCACAAAAGCCTACCTGCCAGTTCAGTAAATATCTCATAGTCATTCCCCTTTTATTTATTTTTTCGGAATTTCACTGCTCCTTTTATGATTTCTGAATTCAAGCGGTGATACTCCGTACTTTTTCTTAAATTCCCTGTGAAAATGGGGAAGCGATTCAAAGCCGCTCCCGTAGCATATGTCAGCAACGGAAAGCTCTGTGCTGATAAGCGCCTTACCCGCGCAATTAAGCCTTATATCGTTAAGATATTTTTTAAAGGTCACGCCCATAACCTCATGGAATTTTACCGAAAAATACGCCTCGTCCAAATTTGCCGACTGAGCAGCCTCCTTAAGCGAAAGCTTTTCTCTGAAATGCATTTTAATGTAAAATGCCGCCGTGCGTATGGATAGGTTTTTTTCCTTGGAAATTATTTTTTCGGTTTGACACAGCATGATCGACAGTAATTGATTTACGGCATTGTTAACGAAGCGCTCATAATCCTGCTCATTTTTTCTGAATCTTCGGCAGGCATAATCAAGAATGGTCAAAGCATATTTAAAATCCTCGTCATTAAGCCTGCAATGTATAACGCCGCCGTTCAGCAGTATTTTGTTCAGCAGCTCATGATCTATGATTTCCGTGTCGAACATGACATTATACAACTCAAGGTTATCGGCTTCCCTTAATTCATGCAGATCCGTCGGGGTTACAAGAATCACATCTCCCACAGCGGCAGGTATTTCGCCGCCGTTCACCACCTCTTTGCAGCTGCCTTTGGTGATTATTTCTATTTCAAAGCAATCGTGCCAGTGCAGCCGTCCTGACGGATGAGCGTTTTTAATAATATAAAACCGCTCGTCCTTAAAGGCGGGATCCCACATTTTCCCAAGTCGGAAATACGCTATTTTTTCAGCCATATGCCCCATCCTTACAACACCCGATATCTGCATTATAGCATATCAAAATTCGTATGTCTTTTTATTTCTATGGAATATCAGTGCGAAATTATAGATTTTATATTATTTGAAAGCGTTCTTTGGTCGGAAAAAGGCTGATTACAGCCCGGCTATATCGGCAAGCAGAGAATTCACCTCTGCAATACTCGTCGCCCAGCTTGTGCAGAAACGCGCCACAGTACCCTGCGGCATTGTACCCATCTCCTCAAAATAATAGCTCTGTGCGAGCGTATTCCTTTGCCGTTCATTCAGTATTACAAACTGCTGATTGGTAAAGCTTTCCGCCCAAAACGGTATGCCTTTAGCCTCAAACGCCCCTCTTATCTGCATTGCAAGCTTATCTGCCTGTCTTGCTCTTTCAAAATACTCGCCGTTTTCCAGCATTATTGCAAATTGCAGACCCATAAGCCATCCCTTTGCAAGCACCGCGCCGTGCTGCTTCATATAGGCCTTAAAGCGATATTTAAGGGAATCCTCGGTAATAATCAGCGCCTCACCGAAAAGAGCGCCGCACTTTGTTCCGCCTATATAGAACACATCCGTCAGCTGTGCAAAATCCTTAAGCGTCAAATCATTGCTTTCCGCACCCAAGCCGTAGCCCATTCTTGCTCCGTCTACGAACAAATACATACCGTATTTTTTACATACGGTTCTTATTTCCTTCAGCTCGCGCTTTGAGTAAAGCGTGCCCTTCTCGGTCGGAAAGGAGAGATACACCAGCTTCGGCTCGGTAAGATGCTCCGGTACGCCGCCGTCGTAATACTCTGCCGCGCACTCGGCAATCTGCTCGGCGGTAATCTTGCCTTCGGTATTCGGAAGCTCAAGAATTTTATGCCCCGTATTCTCAATCGACGCCGCCTCATGGCAGTTAATATGCCCTGTATCGGCAGCGATAACGCTTTGAACGGAGGATAATGCCGCCGCAATTACAACAATATTTGCCTGTGTCGCCCCGGGAATAAATTTTATCAGCGCGTCATCCGATGAAATAAGCTTTTTTATAACGCTTTCCGCCCTGCCGCACCATTCATCCTCTCCGTAACCCGGGTAGCTGACCGTGTTTGCGTCCGCTAAACCGCGTAATACAGAGTCAAAAGCTCCCCGATTGTAATCATTGTTAAATCTTATCATTTAAAGCTCCTCCTTAATGTAATGTCTACTGAATAATTGCATTAGCAAATGCAATTACATAAAATCGAGTTAAAATCTCGATTTTATGGGTCAAAACCTTTGTTTTGACCGTCAGTATCCATTGATTGTCGCCTGATTTTAAAAAGAATCAAAATGTGATTCTTTTTAAAGTGCAAGGTTTTTTCGCAAAATTGCGCAAAAACCTTGCACCTGAACAATTCAAAAGTTTATACCAACATGCTCGGGTTAAGGTTCTTTTGAATTGTTCAGCAGGCATTAATGTAAGCCAAGCAAAAAATCTCCGACCCACAGGCACATAAATTTATTTTTTCCGCACCTCTTTGCCGCTGATATGCTCGGTCTTCATTTCAAACAGCTGCGCCGCTTTACCCGCGCGCCGTGAAAATATATTTTTTTCTAATCGCCGTCATAAAGATTATTTATAGAAACCGTATAAGGGCAGCCGTTTTCCCGGTTCACTGCCAAAATACCGCGCCGACCGCACCGTATAAGAGCCTCTGCCGCTTCTGTACTAATTTCCTTTTTTTCTGCGAATTTCTCTGAACTCGGTAAAGCTCCTTGCACCGGTTTCAGTTGCTTTCAAGCAGCTGTATAATCTCCCCCAAATTATTTACAAAGAATATTCCTTTTTGCCGCCTTTCAGAAGACAGTCCTTTTTTGATCATAAGCTCCAGCAGCTCCTTCAGACTGTCATAATATCCATCCAAATTATAAAGTATGCACGGAGCGTCAAGCTGTTTCAAGGACACCTTCGACATAACCTCCGTAATTTCCTCAAGTGTGCCTGTGCCGCCGGGAAACGCTATGAAAGCGTCACCGAGCTCAATCATCTTATTTTTGCGCTCCGACATATCCTTTGTAACAATCAGCTCGGTAAGTCCGTCGTGTTGAAACTCGCTTTCAATAAAAAATTGCGGTTCGACCCCAATAACCTCGCCTCCCGCATTCAAAACGCTGTCGGCTGCAGCACCCATTAATCCGCTCTTCGATCCGCCGTAGATAAGCGTATTGCCGCTTTGTCCTATCCATTCTCCGAGCTGCGTTACCGCACTCCGCAAATTCGGGTCATTACCCTCGTTTGCACCGAGATACACTGTAATATTCATATTAAAATGCTCCTTTATTTTTCACAATAATCAACCGTTCATAATCGGCGAAACGATAGGCTTTCCGTCTCTGTCCAAAAGCGGAGTCATGCCGCCCGCGGTCCCGCAAGCATGAAACAGATAGTTGACCCCCGTTTCCTTATCCACCCAAATTTCCGTGGTTGTCATTGCACCCTGAGTATAAATCTTTTCAAATCTTTGCCCTTTACTCATTTAATTTGCCTCCTGATTTCCGAGCCGTTATGCAACTCTTAAACCGATTATAGCACAAATCCGCAAAATAATCTACCTTCACATACGCTGTCTCGATGCGTCCCTTTTGCATTGCGGTTTTATTTCGCAGCTCAAATAAATCGGCAGGAGCCGCGCAGGCCCATCGGTTCCGTTAACCGAAATATGCTCCTATCGACCTTAACCTCATAGGGCAACTTGTTGCCGGGGCGCCTGAGGCTCACAATAAAACACCTTTGTCCTTTTCTTGCAGACTTCGGTGGTTTCTAATTCCATCGTATGCTTGAATTCACTGCCGTTGTCGGTAAGAATAACCGCAAATATTCTGCGAAACAACCAGCTCTTCACCGTGCTCTGACCATATATGTGTAGTGTAACAGACAGAAGATGCCGGCTAAATACCGTAGGCACCGCGGCAATCATAGAACAGGGCGCAGATTACACATTCTGCGCCCCTGATATTGGAAATAATGCTCATATAATTCCGCTTACAAACACGGTGGATAAAATGCCTACGGCAATTCCCGCCCACTGCTTGGCGGTTAGCCTTTCTTTGAAACCGAAAACGGCGTAAAGCATTGTGAGCAGCATGGGGCAAAGATTTATTGTGGGGAAAAATACAACCGAGGCAAGCCTGCCCGATAAAAACAGGTTTATTGTGTGCGGAAAGGCAAAGCAAAGCCCCGAAACCGCAGGAAAAAGCAAAACGGCGAGGGTTAATTTATTAAGACTCTCACCCGATTTTTTCATTCGCCTGCGTTCTGTAATAAGCCTTATACCTGAAAGAGCAAAGGAAACAAAGAAACATGTAAGCAGTAGTGCGGGCATTTCCGCCTTGTGGGCGGCGTTGTTTTGGTGTATTTTCTGCACAACGCCCACTGCGCCCGAAAACACAAACGCCACCGTGCAGAAAAGCAACCATTTAAGATTGACTGCGCGCCTTTCACCCCCGTCATTTCCCGGGGAGAGAATAATGCATATTATCATAAGCCCTATGCCCGCAAATTGCGAAACGGTAACCTTTTCCCCGAAAAGCACGGGTCCGCTCATACTGGGTATTATTGCCGAAAGCGCCACTATAACGGACGTGTAGGCAAAAGAGCCGCACGCCTGAGCCTGCAGCAGCCCCTCAAGGCTCAAAATATTGGCGACGGCAAGCGCCGCGCCGAGCAGCACGGAAAACACGCTGAAACTGAACTCTGTTCCCGAAAAAAGATATATCAACAGTATAGATAAAAAACAAAATATGTTCTGATAAAAATTAAACCGCCACAAATACACGCCGGACATCGGGTAGCTTTTGGCATATTTACCGCGTAAAATGCCGATAAGCGCACTCGCAATTACGGATAAAATGATAAGTAACGGTATTGGTAAAGAAAACATAGGCACACCCCAAAAAAATATAGCTTTACTTTTTCAGCATAATGTGGTATACCATAAACAAAAACGAAATACTATGAGATTTCGCCCTAAAAATATGATATTTGTTTCAAGGTGTGGCTGTGGAAATACATTATTTAAAAAATATACTGCCTGACGGCGGACTGTGCGCGGTAACGGAATACGGTGAGCATAATATTAACGGTTCGCTGCACCCGACGGATGACGCACATATTCACGATTACTGCGAGGTTTATTTCAATGTAAGCGGCAACGTTTCATTTGCGGTGGAAAATAAGGTTTATCCCGTAAATACGGGGGATATTATAATTTCCAAGCCAAACGAAATACATTATTGCATTTATCACTCCGACCAAATACATACCTGCTATTGCTTTTGGGTAAAGGCGTCGGCGGAGTATTCTTACCTGCTTTCGCCCTTTTTACAGCACGCGGCGGGTGAGAAAAACCGCATAACCCTAAGCCGCAGCGATAAAGAAAAATTGCGCACGCTTTTTGATACTATGCTTGCCTGCCAGGATAAAAAGCCTATGTCGGCGGAAAATCTGGCGGCGGTAGTTGGTGTGCTTGATATAATAGAAAAAAACAGGGACAGAACAGAACCGTCGGTAGGAATATCGGCGCGCTTGGGCGAAATTTTGGAATATACGGACAATAACTTCGGCGACGAATGCTCGGTTAATATGCTTTGCGAAATTTTTTTTATAAGCCGCAGCTCGCTTTACAGGGCTTTCAGAGACGAACTCGATATTACCCCCTCAAAATATATAGAAAACCGCCGCCTCGCAAACGCAAAAAAGCTGCTTGAACGCGGAGAAAGCGTTCAGGCAGCCGCGGAAAAAAGCGGGTTTCCCGATTATTCGCATTTTATTTCACTTTTTAAAAGGCGTTTCGGAATAACGCCGAAAAAATACCAAAAGCGATAATCGTCGTTTTCTCAAAATTGCAAAAATCCGTGCCGGTTATTTTATAAAGCAAGACGAGAAGTAAATACCCAAGGTTAAAAACATAGCTGAAATTAAAAACGAATGGCGCTTATAAGGAATTGTGTAAAATATTATGTTTTCAAATACGGCAAGCCCGAAATTTAATATCTGACCTCAAACGCAGCAAAACCGTAGGGCGGAATATCGCAAAGTTTCACCTTACCCCCACAAAGCTCGCCGCCGCAATTAAGAAATGATATATCTGAATATTCCTTATCAAGCTCAATCGTCGGCGAAAGCGCGGTATCGGCAAAGAAATTCCAAAGCCCCACCGCCATAGCGTTCTTATCCTTTTTACACAAAACATATAATTCGGGATTTCCGTAAACATACGCCGGGAGCTTATTGCCCGAAAGCCACTGCACATTTTCGGCATACTGCCTGCTTCTTGCGTAGTGCTTCAGCACATTGTCCCTGTCGCTCCTTGTATTTACGTTTAAAATCAAAAACCTGTTTCCGTCCGAATTTTCGTAGCGGAACGACACGGGAATTATTCCGTGCGATGTTTCCGTATATTCAAGTTAAAATTTATATATATTCCGGTAAGCTGACAAAAATCACCCTAAGCTATATGTACTGGCTCAACGCATCAAAAAAAGGAACTCTCAGTGACAGATTTATCGGTGAACAAACATATATTTTTTCATATGACGATGAAAAAATCACATTACCGACTTAATGTTATAAAATACTGTTTCAAACTAAGAACAGAAGCGGTATAATATCAAACGGTAAAATCTCCGCTGCAATTCAAAAAATACCTGCCGATCAAAAGTGTGGTCGGCAGGTATTGCTTATCATTTAACTTTTATCAGATCTGCTTTAAAGAAATCTCGATTTTTTCGGTGATACACCGAATTTTTTTTTGAAAACCGTTGAAAAATAGGCAGGGCTGCAAAATCCCAAGATGTTAGATAGTTCGGTAATCGAATATGATGACTGTTTCAAAAGCCACTTTGCCTCATCAAGCCGCAAATTTTCAATATATTCGCTTATACTTATTCCCGATCGCTTTTTAAAAATATGGCTGAGTGTTGAAACGCTGCAATTGAATTTTTTACTCAAATCCTTCATTGTGATTCGCGTGTTATGATTTGTGGTAATGTAACTTAAAAGACTGGTGTAAATATCGTCTTTTTCTTCCTTTCCGGAGAATTCCTCGTATTTTTGCAAATAAGTCTCAAGCATAAGCATAAGAGGATGTATAACCGTATCGATTTTTTCTTTATCCGGAATATCGGCGTTAAGAAATTCGTTTCGCAAATTGGATATTTTCTGCCAATCAATATGATTCTTACGAGCAAAATGCCTTGCCTTACCCTGCGCCTCGCTTTCGTCCTTACCTTTGAAACCGCCGACCGAGATAAAACCGACATTCTTTTCGTTGACTGTCACCGGATAAACATATTCGCCTACTCCTGCGTGACATACTCCGAAAAAATCACCCGCTTCACATTTTTTGAAAACCTTACTCTGCTTATCAACACAAATATCCCAATTCCCGGTTACTGTTTTCACAAAACGGCAGTAAGGATTAAAATGAAAATTATAACGGGTAAGCCCGGGTATTGCGGTAAACGAACCATGCAAAGTAACTGAAAATTTATTTGTTTCAATCAGAAAATCAATATAACGTGTTATGTCTTGAATAATTACCTCTATATTTATCACCTTTTGCACGATTTTGTAAAAAACCGATTCAAATTCGAATGTTTTTTTCTTTTTATTTATTATAATAGAAATAGCAGAATGAGTCAAGATTTTATTATAACAAAGTGGAGGGTAAATATGAAAAACATCGAACATATTACCGATTTATGTGTTATCGGCGGGGGAATGGCAGGAATTTGCACCGCAATTTCAGCAGCAAGGCACGGAATAAAGGTTGTGCTGGTTCAGGACAGAGGAGTTTTGGGCGGAAACGCATCAAGCGAAATAAGAATGTGGATTTGCGGAGCGCACGGGAAAGATAATAGAGAAACCGGGATTATTGAAGAAATAATGCTTGAAAACTTTTTTCAGAATCCACAGTTAAGCTATTCGTTATGGGATATGGTATTGTTTGATAAAACAGCGCGACAGAACAATCTTACTTTATTGCTTAACACAAGCTGCCTTGACGCAAATACGGAAAACGGAAAAATAATCAGCATTACAGCGTGGCAATCGCCGTGTGAAACCGTGCATACAATTAAAGCACGTTATTTTGCCGATTGTTCGGGTGACAGCATTTTATCAACACTTACCGGCGCACATTTTCGCTACGGCAGGGAGGCGGAGTCCGAGTTCGGAGAGAGTATAGAGCCGAAAACCGCTGACAAAAAAACAATGGGAATGAGTTGTCTGTTTCAGGTACGCGAGACCGACAAACCGCAGAAATTCACTCCCCCGGAATGGGCATATAAATACTGTACCGATGATGATATCCCGTTCCGTGAACACGATCTGTCCTCAAACTTTTGGTGGATAGAAACGGGCGGCGAAGGCGACTGCATACACGATACCGATAAATGCCGCGATGAGCTTTTAAAGATTGCATACGGCGTTTGGGATCATATTAAAAATCACGGTGACCACGGTGCCGAAAATTATGAGCTTGAATGGGTCGGAATTTTGCCGGGAAAACGTGAAAGCAGGCGGTATGTCGGAAAATATACAGTAACTCAAAACGATGTTGAGGCAGGCGGAAATTTTGATGATATTATCGCTTATGCCGGTTGGTCGATGGACGATCATTCCCCGGCGGGTATAAATCATAAAACATCCTACCCGACCGTGTTTCATCCGGCGCCATCGCCCTGGGGAATACCGTTCAGGGCATTATGCTCCGAAAATATCGAAAATCTTTTGTTTGCGGGCAGAAACATAAGCGTTACCCATGCCGCGCTTTCCTCCTCGCGCGTTATGGCTACCTGTGCGCTGTTGGGGCAGGCAGTGGGAACGGCTGTTGCTCAAATGGTACAGTACGGCGAAAACACCGATAATATAGATATTGAAAGACTTCAGGACAGCCTTATGGCAGACGACTGTTGGCTTCCGGGAAAAAATCGAAGTGTTTCCGAACTTTCTTTGGATTTAAAATGCAACAATGATATTGTAATAAACGGTAAGGAACGCGGAGACGAGAACCGGTGGATCGGTGAAAAGGGCGATTACCTTGAATACAGAAGTGATAGACCGTTTAAGCTTTCGGGGGTAAGAATTGTTTTTGACAGCGACCTAAACCGTGACTACCAGAATATGCCCTGTTGTATAAGGCTTAAAGAGGAACGCTTTAAACTTCCGAAAACCCTTATAAAGGATTTTGATATTATTCTCACCAATAAGGACGGACATACCGAGACACACCCGTTCCGTAATATCCATACACGATTTTTAAAACTCGATATTAAGGGAGAGGTTTTAAGCGTTAAGCTTTTACCTCTTGAGACTTACGGAGCGGAAACATTTAATATTTTCGGTTTTGAGGTGTTTTAAATGAAAGAAAGCTTTATAACCGAGGCAGAAAAGCATACCGAAATAGCCGGTAAATATGATGTAATAGTTGCGGGGTCCGATCCGTCGGGCTTTGCGGCTGCCGTTACCGCAGCAAGAAACGGGGCAAAAACGCTGATTATTGAAGCACAGTCGGGTGTGGGCGGCATATCCACAAGCGGACTTATGAGCCACTTTACCGGCAGGGTTGACAGTCGGCTTTACAGTGAAATTTTAGAACGCTCTCACAAGCAGGACTTTTTCAAATGCGATGATAAGGTCAGAATAGACCCGGAGCTTTTAAAAAATACATATCTTGAAATGCTGCAGGCTGCCGGAGTTGATATTCTGCTTTATACCCTTGTTTGCGATGTTATTAAAAACGGCGACCGCGTTTGCGGAGTTATTACCGAAAATAAAAGCGGAAGGCGGGCATACCTTGCAGATGTTTTGATAGACGCAACAGGCGACGGCGATTTAGCCTGCCGCGCGGGTGCGGAATATTTCAAGGGTCGCGAAAGCGACGGAAAAATGCAGCCCGCTACACTTATGTTCAAGGTGGGCGGAGTGGATATGTCACGCGCAGTATTCCCGCCCTCGTTTGAAACAACGGTTGAAACCGATAAGGGCGAGCTGCAGGCGCTTGCAAAAAAACTGCTGCCGTATCCGGCAGGTCATGTGCTGCTGTATGCCTCAACCATTCCGGGTATAGTCACCTGCAATATGACAAACTGCACCGAGATAGACGGCACAAAGGCAGAGGATCTCACCCGCGCGGAAATTGTATGCCGCTCGCAAATGGAGCCGATTACCGAATTTTTGAGGGAATATGTTCCGGGCTATGAAAACTGCTATATTATAAGCGCAGCCTCGCTTATAGGTATTCGTGAAACACGGCATTTTGTGGGTTTAAGGCAGCTTACCGAAAAGGATATAATTGATGCTCGGCAATTTGAAGACCGGGTTGTGCGCGGGGCGTGGTTTAATTTTGATATTCATAATATTTCGGGCGCCGGGCTTGATGAAACAGGCGTGCAAAAGCACTTTAAGCAGCAAAGCGGATATACTATTCCCTACGGCTGTATGGTGCCCGTAAAAACCGACGGTCTCTTGCTCACCGGCAGAAATATTTCGGGAACACATATGGCACACTCCAGCTTCAGGGCAATGCCTATATGCGTAGGAATAGGCGAAGCGTGCGGCGCGGCGGCAGCTATTGCGGTTAAGGAGAATATAAATTTAAGAAATGTAGAGCCTGATGAAATCAGAAAACTGAATTTTGATTAGGAGGAAAAAGCAATGCCGGAAATTATTTTTACCGGCGACCTTATGTGTCGTCCGTCCATGACTGAAAAAACAAATCAAAAATACGACATTTTCTTTGAAAAACCGATTTTTCACTCCGCAGCGCAGATTTTACGGTAGGAAACCTTGAAACACCAGTTGCAGGGGAAAAACTGAAATATACCTATGAAAGATATTCGTTTAATACCCCCGAAAGCTAGTGTGACAGGACTCGAACCTGCCGCGGTTTCGCTCGCCGCCTTTT
>OKSC01002305.1_pt1 | contig 16487 bp, 9 predicted proteins | sample 1601161 | NCBI WGS metagenome assembly OKSC01 (sample SAMEA3541552, study PRJEB24748) | human gut metagenome | biome: human gut; feature: human-associated habitat; material: faeces | place: China | collected 2012
GGATCTCGGAACGAGATGTACCGTATTCATGAACTCCAAGGTAAAACAGGCGCAGAAAGAGGGCGCTTCCGTTGCGGATATCTCCGCCGGCCTCGCCTACTCTGTGATCAAGAATGCCCTGTTTAAGGTCATCAAGATCACTTCCGCCGGTGATCTCGGAAAGAACGTCGTTGTACAGGGCGGAACCTTCTACAACGACGGTGTACTTCGAAGCTTTGAGCGCATTGCAGGCTGTGAGGCGATTCGTCCTGACATTGCCGGTATTATGGGAGCTTTCGGTGCTGCCCTCATTGCCAAGGAGCGCTACCACGCAGAAGGCCGTGAAACCACCATGCTTTCCATTGACAAGATCAACGAGCTGAAATATACAACTTCTATGGCAAACTGTCGTGGATGTACCAATAACTGCCGTCTGACTATCAACAAATTCTCCGGCGGCCGTCAGTACATCAGCGGAAACCGCTGCGAGCGCGGTATCGGAAAAGAGAAAAACAAAGATCATATTCCGAACCTGTTCGAATACAAATACAAACGGATCTTCGGCTACCAGCCGCTGCCGCAGGATGAAGCGATCCGCGGAGAGGTCGGCATTCCGAGAGTCCTCAATATGTTTGAGAATTATCCGTTCTGGTACACCTTCTTTACGCGGCTGAAATACCGCGTGGTACTCTCTCCGACCTCGAGCCGCAAGATCTACGAGCTCGGTATTGAGTCGATTCCAAGTGAATCCGAGTGCTATCCGGCCAAACTGGCGCACGGCCATGTGACCTGGCTCTTACGCCACGGTGTGAAGTTCATCTTCTACCCGTGTATCCCGTACGAGCGCACCGAGTTCCCGGAAGCCATCAACCACTACAACTGCCCGATCGTTACCTCGTATGCGGAAAATATCAAAAACAACGTGGACGAGCTGCAGGACGATTCCATTACGTTCCGCAATCCGTTCCTTGCGTTTACGAGTGAAAAGGTGCTTGCCGATGGTCTTGTCAAAGAGTTCTCCGGTCTGCCGGAGGATGAAGTCCGTGCTGCTGTTCATGCCGGATGGGAAGAGCTTGGCGCTGCAAGACGCGATATGCAGAAAAAAGGCGAGGAAACGCTTCAGTATATGAAAGAAACCGGCCGCAGAGGCATCGTGCTTGCCGGCCGTCCGTACCACATCGATCCAGAAATCCATCACGGTATCCCGGATATGATCAACTCCTACGGACTGTGCGTGCTGACGGAGGACTCTGTTTCCCATCTGGCACCGCTCGAGCGTCCGCTCCGTGTCAATGACCAGTGGATGTACCACACCCGTCTGTATGCAGCTGCAAACTATGTAAAGACACGCGACGATCTTGACCTGATTCAGCTGAACTCGTTCGGCTGCGGTCTCGACGCCGTTACCACCGATGAGGTTTATGAGATTCTGACCAGAAGCGGCAAGATTTATACCTGCCTGAAGATTGATGAGGTCAACAACCTCGGCGCTGCCAGAATCCGTGTCCGCTCTCTGCTCGCTGCCCTCCGTGCACATGACCGGAAACAGGCGGTACGCGAGATTCTTCCGTCCTCGATCCAGAAACCGGTCTTCACGAAAGAAATGCGGAAAGACTACACCATCCTCTGCCCGCAGATGTCACCGATCCACTTCTCGATTCTGCAGCCGGCGTTCAACGCAGCCGGATACAATCTGGAAGTGCTTCCGAACGACAACAAAGAGGCGGTTGATGTCGGACTGAAATACGTTAACAACGATGCCTGCTATCCGTCTCTGATGGTAGTCGGACAGATTATGCAGGCGCTGCTCTCCGGCAAGTATGACCTGAACAAAGTGGCTGTCATCATGAGCCAGACCGGCGGCGGCTGCCGTGCTTCGAACTATATCGGATTTATCCGCCGTGCCCTGGAGAAAGCCGATATGACACAGATTCCGGTAATCTCCATTAACTTAAGCGGTCTGGAAGAAAATCCGGGCTTTAAGATTACACCGGATCTTGCGATCCGTCTCTGCTATGCGGCAGAATTCGGCGATATCATGATGAAATGTATTTACCGGATGCGTCCTTATGAGCAGAAGAAGGGTACAACAGACCGGATTCATCAGAAATGGGAAAAGATCTGTATTGATTTTATTTCAGCAAAACGCTTAAGCCATACCCGCTTCAAACAGATCTGCCGCACGATGATTCGCGATTTCGACCACATTCCGATCACCGATGAAAAGAAACCGCGTGTCGGTATTGTCGGCGAGATTCTTGTTAAGTTCCTTCCGGCGGCTAACAACCATCTGGCGGAGCTGCTTGAGAGTGAAGGCGCGGAACCGGTTGTCCCGGATCTGATCGACTTCTTCTGTTACTGCTTCTACAATACGAACTTCAAGGTAGAGCACCTGGGATTCAAAAAAAGTTCTTCGATGCTGGGAAATACCGGTATTAAACTGATCAATTGGCTGCGCAGTGCGGCGGTTGCGGAGTTCAAGAAGAGTGAGCATTTTGATCCACCGGCCGATGTGCGGGATCTGGCAAAATATGCTTCCCCGATTGTATCCTGTGGTAACCAGACCGGTGAGGGATGGTTCCTGACGGGCGAGATGATGGAGCTGATTCACAGTGATGTTTACAACATCGTCTGTATCCAGCCGTTTGCATGCCTGCCGAACCACATTGTTGGTAAGGGTGTGATTAAGGCAATCCGTAAGGAGTATCCGAAGGCAAATATCGTGGCTGTCGACTACGATCCCGGTGCTTCGGAGGTGAATCAGCTGAACCGTATTAAACTGATGCTTTCTACTGCAAATAAGAATCTGAAGCAGAAATTGCGTGAAGAAAAAGACGTGTAAATTTACATAGTTTCAAGCAAAGCGGATATTCGCAATCCGCTTTGCTATTTGCTTGATTCAGTTAACCGAAAAGGCGGTCAGAGTCGAAAAACTCTGACCGCCTTTTCTATTGGTTTTAGCGGTAAATCCGCAGGATACGGAGAACCTTTACCAGTTTTGTTCCCATTGGCATGCGGCGCATTTCGGCCTCGGTTGTCCCGGTTACAACCACAAAAGCAATCAAATATACAACAATTGCAATCAGGATTGCGATCAGCATGCTGATGGATGGGCGTTTGGTGATGGCAAAGAGCCCATAGTAAACAACCCAGGTTACGACGCCCATGATTGCAGCTGCAATCAATGGTTTTACATAGGTGTTTTTGAATTCGTTGCGGAAATTCAAGTGTTTGCGGATTGATAGATTATTTAGTATGCACATGCTTAAGGAAAACAGGATTCCCGCAAAGACAACAGCATAGATATTTGTCTTCGGGAAGACTGCGAGAATCAAAGCCAGGATGGCAAGATCCATTCCAAGGGAAATGGCAGCGTTGTGCAGGGCTTTTTTCTGCTGGCCGATGGACTGCAGGACGCTGTTGGTAATGGTGGACAGTGCCGAAAACACAACTGAGACTGCACCCATCATCAACAGTTTGCCGGAAAGGCTCGAGCTTGACGGGAACAGAACTCCTGTGATCGGGAATGCCAGGACGCCAAGACCGACAGCTGCCGGGATGGAGATGAACATCGTCAGACGGATCGTCTCAAGAATCTTGTCGTTTGCCTCATCGAGATCACCGGTCGCATAACACGAGGATACCTCCGGCATCATCGCGGATGCGGATGCACTTGCCATAGCAAGCGGGACGTTGATCAGGGTAACATAATAGTTGGAAAACTCTCCATATGCGGCATTCAGTGCTTTCTGATTCTCTCCGTGCCATCCGAGGATGGTGAAGAACAGGTAATTGTCCAGGTAAGCGTTGCAGTTATAAATAAAGGTCGTAAAGATAACCGGTGTTACCATCAGAAAAAGAACCTGAAAAATTTCGCGGTAGGATTCTTCGCGGTGGCGCGTGTCCTTTGCCACTTTCCGCAGAATGGTTTTCCGATTTACGCCATAGACAATCAACATGAAGCAGAGGCCTGCCAGGACACCGGCTCCTGTTCCGAGGGTTCCGCCGGCGGCACCGAATTTGGCATGTTCGGTATCGTTTGTCGCGAACTGCTGGATGAAGAACCAGGCGGCGCCAATACTGAATGCGGCGTTGAATACCTGCTCGATGATCTGTGAAATTGAGGTCGGAATCATCGTGCTGTGGGCCTGGAAATAGCCACGCAGAACGCCGAGAACAGCCGAGAAAAAGATCGTCGGCGCCAATACACGCAGGGCGAGGAGTGCATTCTGCTGGTTATACGGCAGAAGGAATTTCCCGCCAAAGAATGCCACCAGTGCAGCAACTCCACCTACGATCACGGCGTAAAGAAGGGCACCGTGGAACACGCGATGTGCATTTCGGTACTCTTTTAATGCCAGACGTTCGGATACGATTTTTGACACTGCCATCGGAATACTATAGGAGGAGATCAGAAGCAGAATCGTATACAGATTACTCGCCGTACTGTAATAGCCAAGTCCCTCATTTCCAATCGTTTCGCCGAGCGGTGACCGGTATAAAAGACCGATCACACGTGAGATAATCGTTGCCGCCATTAAAATAGAAGTATTTCTCAATAATGTATTTTTCTTTTTACTCATGCTTTTGCTCCCGTATTACATTTTCGATCTGCCAGTCAATAGGCTCTTCGCCTTGCGACTCTAAAAACTCATTCGTTTTACTAAACGGTCTGCTCCCGAAAAATCCACGATATGCCGACAGCGGACTCGGGTGCGGCGCTGTCAATATCAGATGCTTCGGATTGTTCAGCATCGCCTTTTTTCTCTGCGCCGGAGCGCCCCATAAAATAAATACGATCGGACGGTCCTGACCGTTTAACGCCATGATCGCCGCATCCGTAAATGCTTCCCAGCCGATGCCCCTCTGGGAATTTGCCTGATGAGCACGAACAGTCAGCACAGTATTCAACATGAGAACTCCCTGATTTGCCCATTTTGTAAGGCATCCGTGATCAGGGATCGTACACCCGAGATCATCATGAAGCTCTTTATAAATGTTGACAAGAGACGGCGGCACATCCACTCCCTTTTTCACTGAAAAGCAAAGCCCGTGCGCCTGTCCTTCGTTATGGTAGGGGTCCTGCCCCAAAAGCACGGCTTTCACGTTTTTGAACGGCGTGAAACGAAAGCAGTTGTACAAATCGTACATATCCGGGTAAACGGTATGCTTCGAATATTCTTCGATTAAAAATTTTCTGATTTTTTTGTATTCTTCCGCCTGAAACAGCGGAGATAAAATTTCGTTCCAGTCGCCTAAATCAATCATAATTTTTTCCTTTTCCGGTAGCGTTTTTTTATTTCAGCGCCGCAAAAATTTCGGGAAGCGCCTTTTCAAGGTTGAAAAGCGCCGCCGCGCGGTTTTGCAGGTACTGCTGCGTGGTGCTGCCGCTGCCCGCGACGTCGGAAATCGCTTTGAAAGAATATACGGGAACGCCTGCGCTTTTTGCCGTCTGTACGATTGCGCAACCTTCCATATCTCGTATGTCGGCGTTCAGTTCTTTCGTAAGCAGCGCGTAATCCGCCGCGGAATCGTTGAACCGGTCCGCCGTGGCAAGCGCGCGTACGGGAAACGCAGCGGAAAGAACGGGCGGAAGAGGGGAAAGCGGGAGATAATTTTCGGTGTATTCGTCCAGCGTGCCGATTTTTCCGCCGTTCAGTTGCGTTAAATCGAAATCGAACTGTACGGCTTTGTTGATGGCGTATACTTCGCAAAGCTTTGCGAATTCGTTCAAGCCGCCCGCAACGCCGAAATTCAAAACCGAGGACGGACGATAGGCGGAAATTCCCGCCGCCGCGCCGACGGCTGCGTTTACCTTGCCCACGCCGCAGATAACAAGCGCGAATTTTTTGCCGTGAAATTCGCCCTCGTACGTTTTTTTGCCGAGAAGCGTTTTTTCCGCCGTAACGGTGGCGTTTTTCAGAAGAATTTCCGCTTCGCTTTCCATTGCGATAATTGCCGTAATCATTGATGTAAATCTCCCTGCAGATAATGAATTTTTCCGAATTGTTCGTTATTTTCCGCGCAGATTGTCACGGCGTGCCCCGCGATTTCCGCGGAAAACAGTCGTACGGGCAGTTCTTTGCCGTTTAAAAACACGCGCCGCTTCGTATCTTCGCCGCGTTCAAGCGTTATTTTTCCGAATACGGAAAACACGGGCGCGGAAAGGTATTTTGCGACGGCTTCCCGTTCCGTCCAGAGTTTTAAAAATTCTTCGGGCGAAGCAAGGGCGCGCGCGCGTTCGCTTTCGGGCAGCCGCGAAATAATCGCGGAAAAATCGCCGCGCCGCGAAAGAGATTCCGCGTCGGCGCCGACTTCTTTTTCCGATACGGCGAGAAAGAAATATTCCCGCGTATGCGAAAGCGAAAAACAAACGGGGACGTCGCACAAAGGCTTTCCTGAGGCGGAACGCGAAAAGGTTGCGTTGCCGAATCCGTAACAATCGCCAAGCACGCGCGAAACGAAATCGCGCGAAGTGCCGCCGCGCGGCGCGTAAAAGAGTTCTGTCATAAAAAAATTATAACAAAAGAACGGAAAAAAGTCAAGCGCGCCGCATAAAAGAAAAAGAGGCGGAGAAATCGGAAGAAAGAGGCGCGCAAGCCTGTTGTTTCATTGACATTGCAACGAAAATATGTTACAATACTTTATATAACCTACGCGGAGGAAGAAGAAAGACAGATGACGGAAACGGACGTTCCGGAAAAGAAAAAGCCGGACACAACGCACGAAGGGCACAGGGGACGGCTGATAGCGAAGTTCGAATCGGGCGGACTGGAAGAACACGAATGGCTGGAAGGGCTGCTGTTCAACGCGTATCCGAGAAAAAACACAAATCCCGTGGCGCATGCGCTGCTTCGGAAATTCGGCAGTATCGAAAATATTTTTACCAGAACGACGGAACAGTTGCAGACGGTGGAAGGGATAGGTCCCGGCGTGGCGGCATATCTTCGCGTGATCGGCGTGTTCTTTAAAAAATTCCGTTCAAGCGGCGTCTGCTACCCGAAATATTACGACGTGAAAGAGTTTGTAAAATACGCGAGGCGCGAATATTCCGGGTTGCGGTTCGAAACGTTCGATATGTACTTTCTCGATAAAAAAATGAATATCGTCTGCAGGGAAGAATACGGCGGCTTTAGCGAAACGAACGTCGCCGTTCCTACGGCGGCGATCGGGGAAAGTCTGGTGATTCAAAAGCCGAAGGGTGTGATTCTGGTGCACAATCATCCTAAAGAATCGGCGTTGCCGTCGGACGCGGACAATGCCGCCACGAAAGTGATTCAGATGATTTGCAGTACGTTCGACGTGCTTTTGTGCGATCATTTCATTGTCAGCGGCAAGGAGGACGTATACAGTTATTACGCGGTGGGAGAAATGAGTTACATCAACGAAAATTACTCGCTGCAATCTATTTTTTCTTCGGCGAAAATGTACGAAGAAGCGAAACGGCGGCAGCGGGAGTGCGTGGACAGAAATTTTCGGGGCGAAGCGAACGAAAAAATGCGGTTGCAGACGGAATCGCTCAGGGACGGCATCGAAAGCGGTTGCGGCACGATTTACGGAAGAAAACGATAATATTTTCTGCGGATAACTGCGGAGTATAAAAAACCCGTTCTCCTTTTGCGGAGAGCGGGTAATTTTTTCAAAACCGCGATTATTTCGTGCTCTTCGAAACGTTGAAGAAAAATTCTACCACGTCGCCGTCCTGCATCACGTATTCTTTGCCTTCGCTGCGCACCTTGCCTTTTTCTTTTGCCGCCACCAGCGAGCCCAAAGATACAAGCGTTTCCCAGTTTACGACGTCGGCGCGGATAAAGCCGCGTTCGAAATCGGAATGGATTTTTCCCGCCGCCTGCGGCGCCTTCGTGCCTTTGGTAATCGTCCAGGCGCGCGTTTCCTTTTCGCCGGCGGTAAGATAGGAAATCAGACCGAGCAGGGAGTACGATTTTTTAATCAGCCTGTCCAGTCCGCTTTCGCCCAAGCCGAATTCTTCCATAAACAGCGCCTTGTCCTCCGCTTCCATCTGCGAAAGTTCTTCTTCGGTTTTTGCGCAGATGACAAGCGTTTCGCTGCCTTCGTTTTTCGCAAACTCTTTCACGCGGACGACGTAGGGGAGAGCGTCTTCGTCTTTGCCCATGTCCGTTTCTTTGATGTTCGCCGCGTAAATTACGGGTTTCGAAGTAAGCAGGAATAAATTTTTATAAAATTCTTCGTCTTTTTCGTCTACCGTAAAGTTGCGCGCGGGGTTTTCCTTTTCAAGGAACGCGTAAATTTTTTCAAGAAATTCGTATTCTTCCGCGGCTTTTTTGTCTGCGCCGCCTTTCGCGTTGTTTTTCACTTTGTTCATACGCGTCTGCACCGTTTCCATGTCGGAAAGAATGAGTTCCAGATTGATCGTCTGAATATCGCGTACGGGATCTACGGAATTTTCCACGTGCGTGATGTTCGCGTCTTCGAAGCAGCGCACCACGTGTACGATGGCGTCTACTTCGCGGATGTGCGAAAGAAATTTGTTGCCTAATCCTTCGCCGTGCGAAGCGCCTTTTACAAGTCCCGCGATGTCTACGAATTCGATGACGGCGGGGGTTACTTTTTTGCTTTGATACAGGGCGGCAAGCTTATCCAGCCGCTCGTCGGGCACGGCAACCACGCCTACGTTGGGTTCGATGGTGCAGAAAGGGTAATTCGCACATTCCGCACCCGCGTGCGTGATGGCGTTGAAAAGAGTGGATTTTCCTACGTTGGGCAAGCCTACGACTCCGAGCTTCATATCAAAAATACTTCCTTAAAATAAATAATCGCGTTGCGCGAGCCGCTTTTCTTTACGGCTGCCACATAATTATAATATAAAATTCGAAAATAAGCAAATTAAACTTGCATATTTTTCAAAAATATGTTAATATATCTTTTGAAAATGCCGAAAAAACGCACGCGGAACTATGTTTCGTTCCGCGCGGGAGGAGATTCACGAATGGATTACAAAAAGTATATTGCCGGAAAAATCAATATCGTCGGAGCGAGCGCGGAGGAAATTGCTTCTTACATCACCGTTCCGCCTGCCGGCGATATGGGGGATTTCGCGCTGCCCTGTTTCAGATTTGCGAAAATACTGCGGAAGCCGCCGGCGGCGATTGCGGAAGATGTGAAAAATTCGTTCGTAACCGATTCCGTCGTGTGCGGCGTTTCGGCGGTGAACGGGTATCTCAATTTTAAAATCGACCGTTCGGCGTTCGTTACGGAAACGCTGAAAAAAATTGCGGCAGAAGGCGATAAATACGGCGCTTCCGATATGGGGAAAGGCAAAACGATCTGCATCGATTATTCTTCGATCAATATCGCGAAGCCGTTTCATATCGGGCATTTATCCACTACGGTGCTCGGCGGCGCGTTGTACAGAATTTTATCGTTTTTAGGCTATAAAACGGTGGGCATCAATCACCTCGGCGATTACGGAACGCAGTTCGGAAAACTGATTTCCGCCTATAAGCGCTGGGGAGATAAAGAAACGGTGCAAAAGGGCGGAATACGCGCGCTGAACGAATTGTACGTGAGATTTCACCGCGAGGCGGAAGAACACCCGGAATACGACGACGAAGCCCGCGCTTATTTCAAAAAAATCGAAGAAAAGGACGCGGAGTGTCTGGAACTGTTCCACTGGTTCAAAGAACTGACGCTGAAAGACGTGCAGAAGATTTACGACCTGCTGGATATCAGGTTCGATTCTTATGCGGGGGAAAGCTTTTATACCGATAAAATGCAGCCCGTGGTGGACGAGCTGAAAGAAAAGGGGCTGCTGGTGGAAAGTCAGGGCGCGCAGGTGGTGAAGCTGGACGAATACGGCATGCCGCCCTGCATGATTCTGAAATCGGACGGTACCTCGCTGTACGCGACGCGCGACATGGCGGCGGCGATTTACCGCAAAAAAACGTATGATTTTTATAAATGCCTCTATGTGGTGGCGTATCAGCAGAATCTGCATTTCCGTCAGTTTTTCAAAGTGCTGGAACTGATGGGAAAAGAGTGGGCGAAAGATCTGGTACACGTGGCGTACGGCATGGTATCGCTGGAAGAAGGCACGATGTCCACACGCAAGGGGAACGTGGTGTTTCTTGAGGACGTGATTTCGCGCTGCATCGAAAAGGCGTACGAGATTATCAGCGAAAAGAACCCGGCGTTGCAGGGCGAAGAAAAACAGAAAATCGCTTCGCAGGTGGGCGTGGGCGCGGTGATTTTCGGCGCGCTTTACAACAGCAAAATCAAGGATATCGTATTTTCGTACGATAAGGTGCTGAATTTCGACGGCGAAACCAGCGTGTATGTGCAGTATACCTGCGCCCGTGCGAAATCCGTGCTGCAGAAAGCGAAAGAGCAGAATATCTCGTGCGGCGATTATCGCGTCGATTTCGAACTGAACGAAGCGGAAACAGATCTTGCGAAAGCGCTGGAAAAATTCCCCGATACGGTGAAAGAGGCGGCGGAAAAATACGAACCCTCGTTTATCGCGCGCTACGCCGTGGATTTATCGCAGAAGTTCAACAAATTTTATTTCGATTGCAAAATTCTTTCCGCCGAGGACGAAAACCGCAAGCATTTCCGTCTTGCGCTTACCGCGGCGGCGGCGCAGGCGCTGAAAAACGCGTTCGCGTTGCTTGGAATTTCCATGCCGGACAGAATGTAAAAGGCAAAAACGCTTTCCCTGCGCGGGAAGGCGTTTTTCGATAGCGCGAATTACGGCGAAAAATGAAAAATCGGGCGATTTTTTCAAAAAACGGATAAAATCCTTTGACTTTTGCGAAAAGTATGGTATTATAGAAGATAATCAGTGCAAGCCGCCGCGCGGGAAAAAAGCGGGGCGGACGAGAGGGGCGAACGGTGGACGGAGAAAACAAACTTCAAAACTGCATACGTCTGCTCGATCCGAAAAAACAAGCGGATAAAACATGGTTTTTAGCGCTTCTGGACGACGAAAAACAACGTCTTTACGAAGAGGAACGGTTAAAGGCGCTTTTAATCATGCTGCGTTTAACGAAAATCAACGCGCTGAAAAAACAGCTTGTCGCCGCAGACGAAGAACTGGGAGAACTCCGTAAAAAAATTTCGAAAAACGCCGAAACATATTGCAGAATCAAAGAATTGCGGGCGGAAAAATTGCGCCTTGCCGCAGAAATAGAGAAATGCCGTCCGTTTTTCGACGAGCCGTATTTCGCGCGGATGGACGTGGTGGACGATAAAGAGGGGTACAACAGCTATTATATCGGCAAGCGCGGCGATATGCGGCTGGAAATCGTGGACTGGCGCGCGCCCATTGCCAGACGGTATTACCAGAAGAGCAGCGTGCGTTTTTCCATCAACGAATATGATTACAGGGTGATTCTCCGCCGCGCGCTGCGCGTGAAAGCGGGAAAAATCGACGGGTTCAAAAACGAATTCCTCTCCGTGCGGGATTATCTTTCCCGCGAAGAAATTTCGGGAAGGGACGAGGAGATTTTATTCGACCCGTACCTGCGCGAAATTTTAAAATCGCGCAAGGAAGAAACGAACGTACGCGATATTATCGAAACGATACAGGAAAAGCAGTACGCGGTGATTTCGTTGCCGGAAAGGGAAAGTTTCGTGCTGCAAGGGTGCGCGGGCAGCGGCAAAACCATGGTGATGCTGCACCGCCTTTCCTACCTTATGTATAACGACGAAAACGTGCGCCCGCGCGACGTTCTGCTGATTACGCCGGGCGATTCGTTCAACGAATTCATCGAAGAACTTGCGGAAATTCTGCAACTGGAAAAAGTGCGCGCGATGACGGCCGGGGAATACTTTTCCAAAGTGCTTTCCCGTTCCGGAATCGACGCGGAAAGCAAAATCGATGATTCGGCGAAAGAGAACGAAGAGTATCTCAGATATCTGTATTCTCCCGCGTTCGCGCGCGATATTCAGAAAAAAGTGAGTAAAACGTATGATAACCTGTACGGAATTTTTACGGGCGAAGAGTGCCGCGAATACGTCGACGCGCTGGTAAAACGCACGGAAGAACAATTGGCGGCGTACGAGAAAGTGAAGAACGCTTCGTTAAGAATCCGCCGCGCGGTGCTCGGCGAAATCAAAGAAAGGAAAGACGGCGGCGGGGTGTATTACACGAAGCCTTTCCGTTACCTGATGAACGCCGTTACCGTGGTGAACGATTTTTTGAAAAACGTGGTGAAAGAGGAAAAATCGGGCGTTCCCGCGTATTTTTTCAGGCAGATTTTAACGTTTTACAGCAATGCGGCGTATCTCGCGAAAAAGACGGAAGAAATCTGTACGGACGCGCTTTCGTCGCTCGGCGAACTTTCGGCGACGGTGGAAAAAGAACTTGCCGACGTAAAGCGGTATAAAAGCTCGGCGGGCGGCGCGGAAACGTATCTGTTTCCCGAACGGCTGGCGGCAAAAGAGGAATTGCTTGCGGAAATAAAAAAAGTTACTGCGAAAGTGGAAACGATCGGCGAAACGAACGACGCTTTTGCGGAATTTTACGCGTTTCTGCGCGGCGAAAGCACGTTTGCGGCGCTTGGGAAAGGCGAGAATTTCGTAGACGTTCTGCGTTATTTCTACCGGGAAACGGTGAAAAAATACAAGCTGAAATACGGCATGGAAGGGCGCGCGCTTTATCCTTCGGATCGTTACGCGTTGTGCGCGCTTCTGGCGGCGACGGGCGAAGAACTGCGCCCCGCGTATTCGTTTGTTTTTGTGGACGAGGCGCAGGATATATCCACGGGAGAATTCGCGCTGCTTCAGAAAATCAATGCCCGCGCGGCGTTTAACGTATTCGGAGATCTGGGACAGAACGTAACGCCTTACCGCGGCGTGGGAAAATGGGAAAATGCTTTTCCCGGCGCGAATATTTACAAACTGAACAATAATTACCGCAACACGAATCAGATTGTGGAATACGTGAAGCGCGACGCGCAGATCGACATGGTGTCTTTCGGGGTGGACGGTCCGCCCGTGGAACATATTCCGGCGCGGGCGATCGCTTCGTTTTTTGCGGATAAAAAAGGCTTGCGCGCCGTGATCTGCACCGAAAAAGACAAACAGATTTACCTTAGAAAAAGCTATTGGGACGTGGGGAAAAAGGGCAGATTGTCCCGTACGAAAGTGAATATTTTAACGGTGTACGAAAGCAAAGGACTGGAATTTTTCGCGGTGGCGGCGGTGGTGGAAAACATGAACGCGGCGGAAAAATACATTGCCTGCACGCGTGCGCTGAACGCGCTGGCAATCATCGGCGAAACGGGCAAAAACGGGGATTTATAAGGAAAAAATTGCTTAAAACGGTTGAAAAAAACAAAAAAGTATGTTATAATATAAAATAATTCATCATTCCGCCTCCGTGGTTCGGGGGCGGAAAATCACGCGAAGAGGAATAGAACGGACGAAATGGCAGAAAACGAAAAAGAAGAAAAACAGGAAAAAAATTCTTACAGCGCGAAAAATCTCGAAGTGCTCGAAGGGCTGGACGCGGTGCGTATGCGCCCCGGTATGTACATCGGTTCCACGGGCGTAAAAGGGCTTCATCACATCCTTTGGGAAATCGTGGATAACGCGATTGACGAAGCAGCCAACGGGTACGCAAATAAAATCAAAGTGGTTTTGTACAAAGACGGCAGCGCCTCCGTGGAAGATAACGGTAGAGGTATTCCCACCGATATTCACCCGAAAGAAAAGGTTTCCGGCGTTCAGCTGGTATTCACGAAGCTGCATGCGGGCGGAAAATTCGGGCAGGGAAACTATCAGTATTCGGGCGGCTTGCACGGCGTGGGCGCTTCCGTAACCAACGCGCTTTCCGAATGGCTGCAGGTGGAAGTAAAGCACGGCACCGTGTATAAAATGAGTTTCCGTTCGTTCTACAATGCCCGCAAGAAGAAATACGAATCTGGCGTTCCGGACGGACCGCTTGAAAATACGGGCGTACGCACGAAACTTACGGGCACCACGGTGCGTTTCAAACCGGACGCCGCGGTGTTTTCCGAAACGAATTTCGACCTTGACACGGTGGAGGAACGCCTGAACGAGCTGGCGTTTTTAAACCGCGGACTGGAAATCACGCTGACCGACGAACGCATTACGATGGCGGACGCGAAGCGCATGCGCGGCAATATCGAAACCGACGAAGAAGAGCAGGGCGAAAACGCGGAAAACGCGGGCGAAACCGAAGACGCTGAAACCTACGATCGTTCCGCCTATACCCCTCACGATTTGTTCGACGAAGCGGACGCGGCGTTGCTTGAAAAAGAGCCGTACAGCGTGGTGTTCAAGTACGACGGCGGTATCAGCGATTTCGTGCGCAGTTTAAACGAGGAAAAGAAAAAGCTTTATCCTACGCCCGTGTACTACAAAACGGTGAAAAACGATATCAGCATCGAATTCGCCGTACAGCATACCACCGAATACACCGAGAGCATTTTCTCGTTCGTAAACAATATTCCTACGCCCGAAGGCGGCTATCACGAAGCGGGGTTCCGTTCGGGCATTGCCAAGGCGTTCAACGATTACGCGCGCAGCAACGGATTTTTAAAGGAAAAAGACGCTAACTTTCAGGGCGACGATTTCCGCGAAGGGCTTACGGCGGTGCTTTCCGTAAAGATGCGCGAAGTGCAGTTCGAAGGGCAGACGAAAACAAAGCTCGGCAACACCGAAGCCCGCCCCGCGGTGGAAGCGGCGGTAATCGAAGGGTTCAAAGAATTCGCCAACACCCGCGGCGCGAAGAAAACGTTTGAAGAAATCATTAAAAAAGCGCAGGGCGCGGCGAAAGTGCGCCTTGCCGCAAAACAGGCAAAGGATAACGCCCGCGCGAAAAACAGCATCGACGGTCTGACGCTCATCGGCAAGCTGGCTTCCTGTTCGGGCAGAAAACCGGAACTCAACGAAATGTTCATTGTGGAGGGCGATTCGGCAGGCGGCACGGCGAAACAGGCGCGCATTCGTCAGTTTCAGTCGATTCTGCCGCTTCGCGGCAAACCGCTCAACGTGGAAAAGAAGCGGCTCAGCCAGATCCTCGAAAACGAAGAAATCAAAACGATCATCGGCGCGATCGGCGCCGGCATCGACGGCATCAATCCGGGGTTCAATCTGGATAAAATCAATTATCACAAAGTGATTATTCTTTCCGATGCCGACCAGGACGGCATGCATATCCGTTGTATTCTGCTTACGTTCTTCTTCCGCTACATGCGCGATCTTGTGAATGCCGGGCACGTGTATATCGGGATGCCGCCGCTTTATAAGGTGTACAAGGGCGACAAAGTAGAGTACGCCTACGACGACAAGGAACTTGCGGAAAAGATTGCGAAAGTAGGCAAAGGGTATCAGTTACAGCGCTATAAAGGGCTTGGCGAAATGAGCGCGGACCAGCTGTGGGATACCACGATGAACCCCGCCACGAGAAATCTTACGCAGGTTACGATTGAGGACGCCGCCAAGGCGGAACGTATGATTACCACGCTGATGGGCGACAAAGTGGAAGGAAGAAAGGAATTTCTTGCCAAATATGCGAACTTCAACAAACACGACGAATTTATGGATAAGATAGACGGCAAGGAGGGCGCGATCAATGGCTAAGTCGAATAAAAAAGAACCCGAAAAAATCGAAGCGAAAGGGCAACTTTTTGTTGAGCCGCTGGAAAAAGTGTTGCATTCCTCCATGTTGCCGTATGCGGAATTCGTTATTCTCGACCGTGCGCTGCCCCGCGTGGAGGACGGCTTGAAACCCGTTCAGCGGCGTATTTTATACACGATGAACGAAATGGGGCTGACGCCCGATAAGCCGCACAAGAAGTGCGCGCGTATCGTGGGCGACTGCATGGGTAAGTATCATCCGCACGGCGATTCGAGCGTTTACGGCGCCATGGTGAATATGGCGCAGGATTTCAATATGGGCAAAGTGCTCATCGACGGACACGGCAACTTCGGCAGCGTGGACGGCGACCCCGCCGCCGCTATGCGTTACACGGAAGCCCGCCTCGCTCCGCCCGCCCTCGAATTACTGCGCGACATCGATAAAGATACGGTGCCTTTTTCGCTGAACTTCGACGATTCTCTGAAAGAACCGGACGTTCTGCCGGGAAGATTTCCGAATCTGCTTGTCAACGGCGCGTACGGCATTGCCGTAGGGCTTGCCACCAACATTCCCACGCACAATCTGGAAGAGGTGATCAACGGCGTTGTGGCGTACATCGATAACCCCGCGATTTCGCTGGAAGAGATGATGCAATATATTCCCTGCCCCGATTTTCCTACGGGCGGCATCATTATTGCGAACGAACTGATACAGGCGTATAAAACGGGGCGCGGAAGAATCACGATCCGCGCGAAAATATCCATCGAACCTACCGATAACGGAAAAACAAATCTCGTCATCAGCGAAATTCCCTATCAGGTGAACAAAGCGCAGCTGCTTCGCCGCATCGTGGAGCTTTGCGAAGAAAAAAAGGAAGAACTGGCGGCGGCTTTGGTCGCTGCGGAGCAGGCAAATGCGGCAA
>OKSC01002329.1_pt1 | contig 16334 bp, 20 predicted proteins | sample 1601161 | NCBI WGS metagenome assembly OKSC01 (sample SAMEA3541552, study PRJEB24748) | human gut metagenome | biome: human gut; feature: human-associated habitat; material: faeces | place: China | collected 2012
GGCTTGAGGAATGGGCTTTAGTCGGTTAGAAACTATTGTTGTCATTCAATCTAATAAGGATTACGAGTATGACAAAAAGGGACACTTTCCCCAGAAAGGAGAGTGATGCCTTATGACCAAGAAAAAGGAAAAACAACTGCTATGTGAGGATAATCTGCGGCACAATGAGTATTACGGAATGCAGAGCACCATTGATAATCTCTACCAAGCGAGTGCAAACGGAGAAGTGTTTACAGACTTAATGTCCGTTATACTTCAAAGAGAAAATATTTTGCTTGCGTACAGAAATATCAAGAAGAATACAGGAAGTAAGACAAGCGGAACAGACAACCTCACAATCGAGGACATCGGAAAATGTACCCCCGATGAAGTGGTCGAAAAAGTAAGATTTATTGTAAATGGAAGCAAACATGGGTATCGCCCCAAACCAGTAAGGCGCAAGGAGATACCGAAACCATACGACCCCAGCAAGACAAGGCCCTTGGGTATCCCTTGTATATGGGACAGGCTTGTTCAACAATGTATCAAGCAGGTAATGGAACCTGTTTGTGAAGCTAAGTTCAGCAACAACAGCTACGGATTCAGGCCGAATCATTCGGTAGAAAATGCAATAGCAAGAAGTTATCAGCTATTACAGCATGCAAATCTCCACTATGTTATTGAATTTGATATAAAGGGATTCTTTGACAATGTGAACCATGCCAAGCTGATACATCAGATTTGGGCTATGGGGATTCATGATAAGAAACTGATCTTTCTTATAAAGAGAATACTCAAAGCGCCTATCAGACTTGAGGACGGAACTACCGTTACGCCCGACAAAGGAACACCTCAGGGAGGAATTATTTCGCCCCTCTTGGCTAACATCGTACTCAACGAATTAGACCATTGGGTAGAGAGTCAATGGCAATGGTGTCCTATATGCAAGAGGAACACCAGATCCGAAAATGGCTACCGGCAGGCAAAGAAATCCAATCTGAAAGAGATGTTCATTGTCCGTTATGCTGATGATTTTCGCATCTTCTGTAGAACAAAGGACGTTGCTGAGCGTACCAAATGTGCAGTCACTCTCTGGCTGAAAGAACGGCTGAAACTGGAAATTTCAGAAAAGAAAACAAAGATAGTCAACGTGAGAAATCATTATTCTGAGTTCCTTGGTTTCAAAATGAAAGTACACAGAAAAGGCGATAAACTCGTGGTTATGTCGCATATCGCTGATAAGAATCTGGAGCACAAGAGGGAGAAGCTGAAAGAACAGGCAAAAAGAATCGTCCACCCCCGCAAGATATACGGGGAACAGGGCGAAATCAGATTGTACAACAGTATGGTAACAGGGATGCAGAATTATTATTGCATTGCTACGCACGTCAATCATGATTGCGCGTCCCTTAATCGCACGATTATGACTTTGCTGACAAACAGGCTTAGCACCCGTACAGGCAACCGCCTCGTTAAAAAAGGCAGGGAGCTGACTGCGTTTGAAAAAGCCCGGTTTGGTAAATCCAAAATGATACGGTATGTTGCTGGTACGAACGAACCTATATATCCGATAGGTTATACACAGCACAAAAATCCACTTTTTCGTAAGAAAAGCTGGAATTACTATACACCCGAAGGACGGGAAGGTATTCACGATTGTTTGAGAATCAATGTCTCAATGATGTTGGATCTCATGCGGATGCCAACCTATTCCAATAGTGCCGAATATGCAGACAACCGTATCTCCCTCTTTTCGGCACAATGGGGCAAATGTGCAGTTACTGGTGATGAGTTCTCTCACATCGGAGAAATTCACTGCCACCATAAGCTGCCACGGCATCTCGGCGGAGACGATTCTTATGGAAATCTCGTTCTGATTAAGGACGCTGTACACAAACTCATTCATGCGTCAAACACCGAGACAATTCACAAATATATGGATTTACTTCAGCTTGACAGCAAGCGACTGGCTAAAGTCAATAATCTGCGTCAGCTTGCTTCCATCCAGCCCATTTAATCTTACTCACAATTACAACAGTTGCAACACTTTTATAGGTTGATTGTTTAGACAACGAAAACTACTAACCGATGGAACGCCGTGTGCGGTGAAAGTCGCATGCACGGTGTGGAGTGGGGGAAAAGCCCGAGATTATATCAGAGGCTCACCTATCACTATACAACTCTGACTTTATCATCATGCTGAATCAGGCGGCGGGTGACCGGCAAATTCTTGCCAACACCCTGAACATCTCTCCCCACCAGCTGTCCTATGTTACCCATTCCGGTGAAGGTGAAGGATTGCTGTTCTATGGCAATGTCATTCTCCCGTTCGTCGATCACTTCCCCACAAATCTGGAGCTGTATCGCATCATGACCACCAAGCTGTCTGAGGTCACGCCGGAAAAGGAGGCGTAAATGGCCAGCAAGAAGCCTCGCCTCCAGTTCACAGAGGATTCTGGCAGTGCGGCGGATTCCAGGATGCGTAAACCGGCGCAGCCGAAACTCCTGACAGATGAGCAGAAAGCCAAAGCACGGAAAGAGCAGCTTCGGTTCGGAAAAAAGGAAAACGCTGCCCCAGTTGACCTGAATACCCGTCAAGGAGTTGTCAGAAAGGGTGTCTCGAAACGTGACACCCTTTCTGCACGGGCATCGTCAAGTGTCATCAAGCGTGAGGCTGCGGAGGCAAATCAGGACGAGAATGTCGGTACGCAGGCACTTCAGGAGGGAGTTGCCACGGCTGAGAGCAGCATCCGGGAAATCGGTAATGCCCGCTACAGTCATAAGCTCAGACAGGTGGGAAAAGCTGGGAAGCTCGAAAAGAAGGCGGATAAGGCAAATCTTGAAGCCCAGTATCGGGAGGCGATGGACAAGGCCGATGCTGCCACATCCAATCCCATCTCCCGGTGGCAGCAGAGGCGGAAAATCCGCAAGGAATACTACGAAGCCAAGAATGCTGCCCAGAATGCAGCCAACACCGCTAAAACTGCCAAGTCTGTGACGGAGCGTCTGAAGGATGGCCTTGATGCGATTCGGACAGCGCTTTCCAGCAGCGCCGGGATGCGTTCTGTGCTTGCCGCGGCGATGGCTTTCCTACTGATTGTGGCACCGTTCCAATCCTGTTCCGTGATTACCGGCGGCGTACTCACCACAGTAACAGCAACCTCGTGGCCTGCTGATGACATCCAGATCACCCGTGCAGATGCCTACTACACGAAACTCGAAGCCCAGCTTCAGAAGAAGATCAACACTGTGGAATCCCGTCACCCCGGCTGTGAGGAGTATCACTACAATCTGTCGGAGATTGGTCACGATCCCACCATGCTCATCAGCTACCTGTGTGCCAAGTATCAGGACTTCACTTTCAATCAGGTGAAGTCGGAACTGGAAACCATTTTCAATCTGCAATACCATCTTTCCGAAGAAATCCGAACCGAGACCCGTGTTACTACCCGGACGGTTCAGGTTGGCGACTACATCGGTCAGGTGGTCACAAGTGCCTATTGCAGCTGTCCCATCTGCTGCGGTATATGGTCTGGCGGTCCAACTGCTTCCGGTGTCTACCCACGAGCAAACCATACCATTGCTGTTGATGCAAACAATCCCCGTCTGCCCATGGGTACAGAGATCATCATGAATGGCACGCTCTACAAGGTGGAAGATACCGGCAACTTTGCACGGTACGGTGTGGACTTCGATGTGTACTATGACAGCCATCAGGCCGCTCTGAATCATGGGCACCAGACATGGGATGCCTATTATGCAGGCGGTAATGGCGGCTCCATTACCATCACCGAGGAAGAATCCGTGGACATCTGCTATGTCACCCTCACCGCCTCCGACTTCGAGAGCGTCCTGCTCAACCGGCTCAATGCCGAACAGCGTGAGATGTATGACATTTACCAGATCACCAAGGGCAATCGCATCATGTTCGGTTCTCCTGTTGACCTGAATTGGCACAATGGCATTCTGTATGGATATGGCTATCAGTGCTCCGGAGATATGGTGATTGAGAACAGCCAGATGGAGGTTCTTGTTCCCAGCGGCACGCCGGTGCTTTCCGTCATGGATGGGCAAGTGGTGAGAATCGCCAGCGGTGTGATTACCCTCAAGAACGAAAAGGGTTACACCGTGAAAATTGGTGGCTGTACCAATATCACCGTTCCCGTTGGCACCGAAGTCACAAAGGGACAGCCCATCGCGCAGATTGGCAGTGCGGGCAAAATGACACTTTCTTTCAGCTATCGGAACAACAGCTTTAACCCCTACTTCTATCTGAATGTCGGAAGTATCCTGGATTCCGTAGAGGTTGAGGCCACCGGAAAAGCCGCTCAGCTGATTGCCAAGGCAGAGCAATACATGGGTACACCCTATGTTTGGGGAGGATACAGTCCAAGCGGTTTTGACTGTTCCGGCTTTGTGTCCTATGCAGTCAACAACTGCGGCGCTGGTTTCAGCTTTGGACGGCTCACCGCAGAAAGCTGGCGGCAGCAGTGCAGCATCATATCCGCATCCCAAGCGCGACCTGGTGACCTGATCTTTTTCCAGGGAACCTACAATACCAGCGGAGCCTCCCATGTCGGCATCTATCTGGGAGATGGGGAAATGATTCATTGCGGAAACCCCGTGAAAATCAGCAGCATCAACACGGCCTACTGGCAGCAGCATTTCTACTGTTATGGCAGAATCCCCGGCATGTAGTCAGGGATTCTCAACTATGTGAAGGAGATTTGAAATGAGTATTAAACTGGACAAACTCGGTGCAGACCGTGATCGCGCCTTGCGCAAACGCGATGAATGGGATGTTAAGTACAAAGAACTGGACCGGCTGTACAAAGAGCGAGAAAACACCGAAATCCACGACATCGTACACGCCGCAAACCTGACCCCTGACCAACTGGCACAGCTGCTTCAGTCCCTCGGACACGGCCTGCCTGCCGGCGAGATTCCCGAAGAAATCACCAAGCCCACAACCGAAAACACAAACACCACTTCTATGGAGGAAATCGAAGATGAAGCGTAAACTCTTTTCCCTGTTTCTGACTGCACTGGTCTGTATGAGCCTGATTGCAGTTCCCGCTTCTGCCCAGTCCAATGAAAACGAAGAACCCCTGCCCCCGCTGACACCGGAGGGCAACATGAATCTGGTGGACGACATGCCGTAACCATCGGCTGGAGGTCTGACAATCCGGCACATGACATCAATCCGTGCCTGATGAGCACCACCCCGTATTTTACTGATTTTCTGCTTGACTGGCTGAAAATTATGAAGCTTAAAGTGCGTCCGACGACCTATGCAAGTTATGAAATCACGATTGAATCGAGGGTGATTCCCTATTTCAAGGAAAAGCATCCAAACCTTCGCTTGGATGCGGTAACCGCAAAGCATATCCAAGACTACTACGCTTACGAGATGAATGTCCGCAAGGTGTCTGCAAATACTGTAAAGCATCGTCACGCGAACATTCATAAGGCACTATCTTATGCCTACAAGACTGATTTGATTCAAACCAATCCAGCTGACAAAGTTGAACTTCCGACAATCGATAAGTTTGTTGGTCATTTCTATAACGCTGCACAGCTTGAGGAGATGTTCAAGATTTTCAAAGGCGACCCGGCAGAATTTGGCGTAATTGCTGCTTCATTTTACGGTTTACGCCGTAGTGAGGTTCTTGGTTTAAGGTGGGATGCCATTGACTTTGAAGAAAAGACAATTACCATTCGTCACACCGTCAATGAGACTCGCATCGATGGCAAATACACACTGGTTCTGGCAGATACCACTAAAACAAAATCAAGCTATCGTACACTTCCTCTTGTTGCTCCTTTTGAAGCGATTCTCAAGAGAATGAAAGCGGAGCAGGAGGAGAATAGGAAGCTATGTGGTAATTGTTATTGCCAAGACTATCTTGGATACATCTATGTGAATGAACTTGGAGAACTAATCAAGCCTGGATATCTATCCTCTCATGTACCAGCCGTTCTTAAGGAGCATAACATGCCCCCCATTAGATTTCATGATCTTCGTCACAGCTGTGCTTCACTTTTGTTTTCCCAGGGCGTCAGCTTAAAAGAAATTCAAGCATGGCTTGGTCACAGCACAATAGGTACAACCGCTAATATTTACACGCATCTGGACGAGAATAATAAGCTATCGTCCGCGAACGCAATTCTCTCCATTTTGCCAGAAAAATAGAATCTCAGAGCAGAAAAACTGCTCTGAGACTCCAGATGGTGCCGCTAACCGGAATCGAACCGGTACGAAGATCACTCTTCGGCAGATTTTAAGTCTGCAGTGTCTACCTGTTCCACCATAGCGGCGTATTCAATCCCTTCAAATGAAGGGATATGAAGTTGGAGGGATGTGTTGGAGGGATGCTCCGAAACAGAGATAATCAAATTTCAAAAAGTTGGCTGTTTGCAAGCACAATTCGGATTGGGTGCTGCGATCAGCCCGCGGGATTTTAAGTGCTAAAACCCATTCAGAAAGAGACGGAATCAGGCTGCATCAAAGCGAATCAATTTCTTATACTTCATCAGGCGTTTTTCCAATATTTCAATCATTTTCACTCAAAAAGTTTTCGTATTCTCCTGTTTTTAGGATTTCTTTCAGAATAGCCTGGAGCATAAATTTGACGCGATTTTCGAGCCTTTGGAGGGATGTTTGGAGGGATGCTGGCGTACTACACTCTGAAAGGGGCAGTAAAATGAGAAGCAGAAAGTTCTACGAAACCTATTGGAAGCACTATGATGACATGGTGAATTTTGAGAACTTCCGAGAAATGCTCGGCGGAATCGGCGATGTTCAGGCAAGGAGGCTTCTTCAAAAGGAAATTGTAAAGAGCTTCAAGATACGCGGGGAGTACAGAATTCCAAAAGCCTGCGTGATTGATTATGTGCTGAGTCCCCATTACGCCGAGTACAGGAAAAGCCTGAAGGCACAGATTCCATAATCGGGAGGCCATGACCATGAGCAATAAGAAGTCAAAATTTGCAGCGCTTTTTCAGGAATATCCCGATGTGGTTTCGGTTCCACAACTCTGTAAAATGCTGGGGGTGTGCAAAGGGAACGCATATCAGCTTTTGCATTCCGGCCAAATCAAATATTTACGAGTTGGGCAGGTATACCGCATCCCAAAACTCTGTGTCATTGATTTTCTGGAAAAGGAAACAAAGGCAGCAAAGTAGGTTACAGTTGCCAGCGCTGAAGAAATTCTCAAAGGGTGTCGTGAAATGCGACACCCTTTGAAAGCACAGCACCAGCCAAAATTATTTTTCTATCAGATCCTCCATGGTACACCCCAAGGCTTTTGACAACTTCAAAAGTGTTTCCGCGCTTGCTTTGTTGATATCCTTGTTCCGCTGTTCGTACATCTGAATAGAGCGTAGGCTGACTCCGGAGTATTTTGCTAATTCGGATTGAGAGCAGCCATAGGTTCTGCGGATGCGCCTTAAATTGGTATCCGGAAAGGCTTCCCGGATTCTGGCATCCAAAATACTTGCAAATTTAGAAATATCCGCTTCGTGAAGCGGGTCGTACATGCTCCAAAGCTCCTCATAGGTAACTGCTTTCAGAATTTCCGTGTAGGTTCTTCCGGAGTACCACTGGTAGTAAGCAATTGCCCAACCAATCCAATATTCTCTGGAGCGGGTCAGATGTTCCCCCGGTGCAGCCTGTGGTGCTTTCCCGGTGGTCTCCATCAGAATGTCTGATACCATATCCGCGCCGCTTTTCCCGGCAAGGAAATTCGGTTCTCCATTTTCCATCCGTTTGCTGACAGAGCTGGCGACAAACAGTTTTCCAAATGTATCGCCGGGAATATGACAATCATTCACCGCATAGTCAAAAGCCTCTCCAAGCACGGATTGGGCGTTACTCAGATACATTTCTTGGTATGCGCGGGTCATCGTTCTGAATGCCTCCCCTCATAATATCCTGAATATACAAGCCGTCGCTTTCTTCTTCCAGCATTTCCATATAAACGCGGTTTGCTTCATCATTTCGTGCCTTACGCAGACAGAAGTAGGTTTCCCTGTCAGCCACTTCAAATCCCTCATAGTGCAGCTTTGAAAACGCGAATCGGGATTTTAGAACAATCTGTTCCCCCAGCTTTCCCAGCCGCATCGCCCTGGCCAACTGTTCCACAGTGATTCCATTGTTCAGAAAGGATTCTGCATAATCGAAATAGGAATCATCCGCCCGGTAGCCGGTGACCACATCAAATGCATTTACATTCACACTGAAGTTCTCAACGAGATACCGCTTTGCCCGCCTGGCCACAGGGGTCTTGATGGAAAACAGTCGGTGCTCCACCAGCACCGCAATCCAATTGAGAATTGTAAAATCAGGACTATTCAGGTTCAGAATATTCAGATATTCCGTATCCAGTGTGTACCGATTGGCAAATCCATTCCGCAGAGAGGACACTGCCCACTCCTTCGCCAAATCTTCGCTTTCCGTACAGTAAAACCCCAGGCCAAAATCGTTATTCAGTTTTCCTTTTCCAAAGGTCGGCTCCTCAATCAGCTGCTCAGAGCCGTGATACAGTGTAATGATTCTCTCCATCGTTCAGTCCTCCGTTTCCTTTTATTATATCACTTTGGTGATAATCATTCAACAAAATTTTGGCGAATATTTTTATGGACAAAACAATTTTACATTGTTATTGACGAACCTGCTATAATTTTATGGGGATGATTTTATGGCTATTATTAAAAACGCAATCCAATGCAAACTATGTGGAGACATTATCGAGTCCGTTTCGGTGCATGACTTCCAAACCTGCTCCTGTGGCTCCTGTTCAGTTGATGGTGGGCATGATTATCTCAGGCGATGCGCACCGTCACCGAATGACTTCATTGATTTAAGTGAGTTCCAACCTGACAGTCCCGAAAAAAGCCTTTGACCTGTGCTCTGATTGGAAACACCTCTTTTTTCAAAAAAGGACACTCAGAGCGGCTAAACTCCGAGTGTCCTTTTAAAAATGGTGCCGCCAACGGGAATCGAACCCGTACGGTTTTTGGGCCGAGGGATTTTAAATCCGATCATCTATTCAGAATCTGCTGAATTCACTTTGAATATAAAAGCATGGATTTATCGTATTTCAGCTTAGTATTTCTTAAGTATTTATACTATTTCATCAATAATTGTTTGAAATTTTCTGCATTTTGAATAGCATTTTCTGAATTATCCGCATAGAAATTTTGCCTATTTTTTAATCCTTTGGAGGGATGTTTGGAGGGATGCCGACAGATTGGCACATTTATTTCAGTTCTGTCGCAACCCAAAATAAGCACGAAATTTCCATTAGTCCATTTTGCTTCAGCGAATAGCATTCTTTCAGAAGGGGTGTCGCATTTCACGACACCCTTTTCTAAACAAACGGGCCAGCGCTTGTCAATCAGTAAAACCACCTACCCAAACCAATCCGGGTAGGTGGTATCGTTCATATATTTTCTTCCAATTGCCGTGATTTGATGATCACCCGATTCACACCAACGGACCTCTTCCACCGAAGTGTTGCACTGGAATCCGTTTCATGGCTCCCTGCATGATAAATGATTCGATAATAGATTTTGTCACACTTGGGATGTCTGCTGCGCAGCATGGATACGGAGTTGTTCAGCTGCTGAATCGCCTTTGGAATGCTGGTTCCTTTCAACTCAATGTAATAAGCGGTTTGCTTCTCCTCATTGAGAAGCAGAAAGTCGCAGCGCTCCGGCCCGGAGCCTGCCCGAAAAACCTGACCATCCACCTTATACTGCTCGACGTAGTTCAGATCGACATTATTTCCGATGTGTTTGCAGCCATTCTCAGCGGAAGTATAGGTCTTATTTTTCCCGAAACGATATGGTTCTGCACCTGTCAGCAAAGGCATCACGTATCCTCCGTTTCCAGAGATTCCAGCGCAATGTCAGAATATTCATTGATTTTCAAAGAGGCCCCATCAATTACCTCATTCTGAATCAACACCAGCGAATCTTCATCAATCAGGATATTCTCCAGGCTTCCGTCTTTAATAAAGTAGGCTCCGCTTTGCTGCGGATCAAGCCACATTCTTTTATGAATTTGTTTAGAAAGCTCCGCTTGCCGACTTTCCGGACACTGGGCAGCAATCAGGAGATAGTTAAATGTTCCCAAAACATAGGGACTATGGGTCGTAACAAGCAGCTCCTTATCACTATTGGCAAACAAGGCAAGAACTTCCGCAATGATCCGCTGGGATTCTGGGTAAAGATGGGATTCCGGTTCTTCCAAAATTAAGAACACTTTCTTTTCTTCCAGCAGATAATAAAACAGCAAATTAAAAATCCAGACAACTTCCTGCTGACCGGAGGATGCCAAATTGATCTTCACATAATTTACCTTGTCCAGATACAATCTTTCTTCGCCGTCAATATATTTGTAGCTTCCCTGTAACACCTTCTGCGCTTGCTCCAAAAGCAAATGGATGATTGGGCTGATCTTTTTCTTCTTTGCCGTTTTCTCTGTATCAAGTTTCACGTCTTCCCATATGGATTCCATCCCATTTTGAAAGTACGGTTTCAGCTTCAGAATGAGTTCTGTATAACGCTTCGTAATATAATCAATATTGCGGAGTTGGGACCCCTCCAGCGATGTGAATATATAGTTTAGCTGCGTACTCAGCAAAGTGATCAGATTCCTGCCTGCGGGAATAAAAACGGTATCATAGGGATCTTCAAAAAGCTTATTGAGCCGTTTTTCCTCGCTTTCTCTTTGCCGAGGCAGCAGATTCAAAAAGGAATGCTCCTCTAAATCAGACAGGAAATCGTGAAGTTCCTGGCTAAACTCAAAATCAATAAAATTCCGTTCCGCTTGACTTTTGCTGTCAACAAGAAAAACGCGAACGAAAACCTTCGCATTATAGTGATACACAAGCTCCACATCAGAGGGCATCACCCACGATGTTCCAAACAGCTGTAAGAACTTATCCCGCATTCTCGACTTAATCGTCATTTCCCACGTAGCACTATTAAGCCCTGTTGCGTTCTTCGGCCCACCCTGCATCATAATTTGTAAAATATCCTGCTTTACTGTCCGAAAGAAGAACACGGATTTCGCAATTGTGCTCTTACCATTGGACTGAGGCCCTGCCAGAACAGTAAACCTCTTTAATTCAAGACTGCAATCTGAAATAGGGCCCAAATTGTGAATTGTCATTTGATGTGCCATAATTGAACCTCGCTTTGTTTTGCTCACCTATCAACCATATTATAGCCCATAAAAGGCACCTTGTCGATAGAATTTTATCATTCCACCTATGATAATTCAAGCTGTAGATTCTTGCATCTCGGCTAGTATCCACCCTCGGATTTTCTACTCAGCCCGTTAGACTTTGCAAAGTGTTTAACAAGTGGTTCAATCGATAGTGCCTTTCAAAAGGATGTCGCATTTCACGACACCCTTTTTGCACTTCCCGAAACAACTCAATATTCTGCCAAAATACATAGAGCGATTATCCCTTGCTGCCTTTTTCAAGCAAGAATAATCGCTCTTTTTGTTTTTCTCAGGAAAAGCAAAATCATCTCACGGTGAGCGGGCCACCGAATCGTCCCGAAAAGGAAGGAATGACATGACCACAAACAAAAATCTGAATCTGGAGGTATTCAGCAGCCCGGAATTTGGGCAGATGCGGATTCTGGCTGAAAACGGGAAGTACCTGTTCTGCGCCAGTGATGCGGCAACGGCCCTGGGATATTCCAATCCCCGCTCCGCTTTGCAGCGGCACTGTAAGGGTGTCGTGAAACGCGACACCCTTACCTCCGGCGGCACCCAGACGCTCTCCTACATCTCCGAGGGAGACTTGTACCGGCTGATTGTCCACAGCAAGCTGTCCGGTGCCGAAAAATTTGAGCATTGGATTTTCGATGAAGTGCTCCCCTGCATCCGAAAGCACGGCGGCTATATGACGGATAATCTGATTACCGAGCTTATGGCTTCTCCGGACATGATCTACAAGGTCACATCCGATATGCTCAAGGAGCGTGGAGCCCGAATGCGCCTGGAAGGAGAAATGAAAGCAGCCAAACCGAAAATTGAATATTTTGATTCTTTCATTACCGCCAGCGACTGCACCAACATCCGCACCACTGCAAAGGAAATCCAGGTTCCGGAACGGAAATTCGTCGCCTGGCTTCTTGCGAAGAAGTATCTGTATCGGGATGCCCGTGGAAATCTGGTTCCCTATGCCAAGGAGTCCAGCAAGGGCTTGTTCATCGTTAAGGACTTCTACTATGGCTACGGACAGATTGCCCACCACACGCTGATTACGCCCAATGGGAAAATGCTGTTCATGCGGCTGGTCCCTGCCATTCTGGCAGCACCCTAGCGCTTTTCACCGGGAAGGGAGTTGATGCCTATACCTGTTTTCCGTGTTGAAAAGAATGCAAACTACACAACGATGAGTAACTACCATCTGCGGGACAACACCATTTCTTTTAAGGCCAAAGGTCTCCTATCCATGTTTCTGAGTCTGCCAAAGGATTGGAGTTATTCTGTCAAGGGGATTGCCACAATCTCCAAGGAAGGTGTGGATGGTATTCTTTCCGGGCTGAAAGAGCTGGAAGCCGCTGGCTACCTTGAGCGTCACCGAATGCGAAACGACAAAGGCCGCCTGGGTGACAGCGAGTACGTGATTTACGAGATGCCTCACCGTATCCGGGGTTCTCCTGAACTGGAAAAACCAAATCAGGAAAAGCCTGTTCAGGCCAACCCTGTTCAGGTAACTCCTGAGCAGGAAAAACCTGTGGAGGAAAATCCCGCACAATTAAATATAGAAGTAATAAATAAAGATAAACAAAGTACAGATGAACAAATAGATAGAGTAGATAACGCCTCTCGGCATTTCTATGGCGTGTATCGGAATGTGGTTCTGTCAGATTCCGAAATATGCTCTCTGAAAGAGCAATTCCCGCAAGACTATGTCATGCGGATAGAGCGGCTTTCCGAGTACATGTTCACCTCGGGAAAAAACTACAAAAATCACCTTGCCACAATCTTCAACTGGGCAAGGAGGGACGCGCAGTCAGGCAACGGATACCACCATGGAATGTACACCTACGATGGTAATGAAAGTCTGTAAATAAGGGAGGAACGCAGAATGATGGAAACAAATTGGGGCAGCTTACAGCGCATTATGGAAATTGCCGAACTCCGTTCAAAAGGAATTCAGGACACGCATTTTCTGGATTGGACATTCCAGATTGCGGAAGATAATCCCTATGTCCAGATGGCGAAGCGATATGTAGACCAATGGGAGCAGGCCAAGGCGGAGAACCTTGGTCTTTTGTTTTGGGGGGATGTGGGAACCGGAAAATCCTTCCTCGCCGCCTGCATTGCAAACGCACTTCTTTCTCAGGGCGTTCCCGTTCTTATGACAAATTTCCCCCGTATCCTGACCCAAATGGGTGACCTCCAATTTGGAGAGCGCACGGAATATATCGCTTCCTTCGGCAAATTTGAGCTGCTTGTCATTGATGATTTGGGCGTTGAGCGCAATTCCGAATATGCCCTGGAACAGATATATGCGGTTGTTGATGAACGCTACAAGTCCAATCTTCCCCTGATCGTGACCACCAATCTGCCCCCTAGGCAGCTGCGCGGTTCCCATGATGTTGCGCACGCCCGTATTTACAGCCGTGTACTGGAAATGTGCACACCCGTCCTGATTCAGGGCAGTGACCGTCGAAAGGCCATCAGTGCCAAAAAGAAGTCTCTCGCCAGACAGATACTCTACCCAAAGGAGGTTGATTCCTATAGCAGTACAGAATGAAGCAGTTCAGAACATTCCGCTATCAGAACTGTTTCCCTTTAAGAACCATCCGTTTCGTATTGTAGACGATGAAGCCATGCAGCGAACAGTGGAAAGCGTGTCCCAGTTTGGGGTGTTGTCTCCTGCCATTGCCCGCCCACGCGTCGATGGCGGTTATGAAATCATCTCCGGGCACAGGCGGCTCCATGCCTCCCAGCTTTTGGGACTGGAAACCATGCCCGTCATCGTTCGGCAGATGGACGATGATACCGCCGTGATCACAATGGTAGACAGCAATCTCCAGCGTGAAACCATGCTTCCCAGTGAACGAGCCAAAGCCTATAAGATGAAAATGGATGCCATGGCCCACCGTGCCGGTAGGCCACCACTTGATAATTCCGGCCAACTTGGCCGGAATTTTGCAGGAAAAGAGAGCCGTGAAATTATTGCGGAACAAACCGGGGAAAGCGCCCGCCAGGTTCAGCGATATGTAAACCTTACAAATCTGATACCTGAACTCATGCAGATGGTGGACGAGAAGAAAATCGCGTTCAGTCCTGCCGTAGAGCTTTCTTTTCTCACCCCGGAGGAACAGACCAATCTGCTGGATGCCATGGAGTATGGGCAATCTACCCCATCGCTGTCCCAGGCACAACGGCTGAAGAAACTCAGCTAGGACGGCGGATGTGACCGTATGGCGATGTACGCCATGATGTCCGAGGAGAAAAAGGGTGATTTGGAAAAGGTCACCATCGACAGCGGCGACCTGAGAAAGTTCTTTCCAAAGTCCTATACCCCAAAGCAGATGCACGATGTCATTATCAAACTGCTGACCCAATGGCAAAAACGACGTCAGCAGGATTTATCACGTTAGGAGAATACTATGACCTCAAAAAGAAACAACGAAGCAGCCATCACCACGGAAATGCCCATGTACTATGCAATGCTGGCACCGGAGTTGCCTGTGACCGTTATGGATTTGGAGGAGTGCTTCACTGCGGTTCCCTGTTTCGGAATCGACGATCTGGTAATTGATTTTCCGGGCGGCGGTCTCAAAATCAGCGCATATCAGCATTCCGTGGTGGAAACCGACGAGAAGCGTTACCTGATTGGCCCCTCCATCGTCTTCCGTTCTGATAAGGACGGGACAGATGTGCCCATTACCGTGGAGGATATTCACATTCTCCAGGCACTCATGGTTTACAAAAGCACCACCCTTCATTGCGGAAAGTATAACATTCCCGCAATCGCGCTGGATTAAGGAGGCCACGGATGGGACAGAACGAATCCCTCACCGTTCTCCTGATTGAGCCGGAGCGATATCCCAAGGTTGTTCAGATAGGCTCTGATTTGAAATCTTTGCAGCAGGCTGTTGGTGGATGGATTGAAGCCGTTTATCCATGGGAGGATAAGGCAGCAATCATTCTCAACGAAGAAGGAAAGATCAATCAGCTTCCACTGAATCGGGCGCTGCGCACGGAGGACGGTGAAATCTACGATATTACTGCCGGGAATATGCTCGTTGTCGGCCTGGGGGAAGAAAACTTTACTTCCCTGACCAAAGACCAACTCAACCACTACGAAAAGCTCTTTCATCAGCCGGAAACCTTCATCCGTCTTGGGGACCACCTTATGGCTTTCCCAATCCCGGATAAAACGGTGCGATGCGCAGAAAAAGCACAGGAGCATTCTCCAAAAGCGCCCAGTCACGACGCCAGGTAAAGCTGTCACGGAAAGGAGCTGATGTGAATGCAGGAAGAAGTGGAAAATAGAACCGTGAACCTGGCAATCAGCACCACAAAGCTGACTGCCCGCTCTCTGCTGAACGCCTTTCGTGCTTATATGAACCATCGGCGCAATGTAAAAGCAAAAAAGGCGTACAATCTGGACACCCATATTGTAGGTGAGCAAACCATCGGTCAGCTACTTGGGCAGAACCAGGGGGCTACCAACATCGAAATCGAGAAAACAGAAATCTCCGGCTTCAAGAGAATCCTAAACAAGTATGGGGTAGATTATGCGATTACCAAGGACAAGTCCCAAGTCCCTCCACGTTACCTGGTCTTTTTTAAGGCCCGTGACAGTGATGCGCTAACCGCTGCTTTTAAGGAATTCAGTGCTGAGACAGCTCGAAAGGCAGAACGTCCCAGTATGCTGGCCCTTCTGGCCAAGATGAAGGTGCTTGCCGCCTCTTTGCCGAAAAAAGTTCACGAGAAGAAGCAGGAGCGTGAGCTATGAATCGGCGGAATCTAAAACGGCTGATAATTCTTTCTATCCCATATGTTGTCTTGGGCCTGGTCGCTACAAATCTGGGCGAAGCATGGCGTATCGCAAAAGAGAATATTCCAGCCTCCCCCATTCTCGGCCTGATGGCAGCGCTTCCTGCCGCGTTTTCTAATTTTATGCCCAGCTTCCATCCGTTCGATTTGTGTGTTGGGATAGTCTGCGGATGCGGTCTAAGATTGGCCGTGTATCTCCGTGGAAAAAATGCCAAGAAATACCGGCACAATGAAGAATACGGTTCTGCCAGATGGAGTGCATAATTTTAAGTGTAAATGACACATACATGGACGCACAGGAGGTTAT
>OKSC01002330.1_pt1 | contig 16332 bp, 10 predicted proteins | sample 1601161 | NCBI WGS metagenome assembly OKSC01 (sample SAMEA3541552, study PRJEB24748) | human gut metagenome | biome: human gut; feature: human-associated habitat; material: faeces | place: China | collected 2012
CGTACCAGTTCGACCTCTCCGGCACGGACGACGAGCAGCTCGACGCGCTGCACGCGCTTCTCAGCGACCCCGAGCTTGAGTCCGCTGCCGAGGCGGCGAACGTGAATTACACGACCGATATGCGTGCCGACGGCTTTTATCCCACGGAAAACGCGAGTTCCGATGCGAGTTCCGCGCCGTCGATTTCACAGACGGCGCGGAGACGGCATTCGCCGGGACGGAGTCCGGCCCGGACAACGGCCAGCGCCCGTCCTTCAAAAAGGCGTACCGCATTGCTCTTGAACGGCTGGGGACTGGTCGTGTCGCCGTTCGAAACGCCGAACAGGCTTCCGTCTCCCGATACGCGCAGATGGACGACCGCGTCAGTCACCGCGCAGCGTGTTCCGGCCGCGTCGAAAAGGGCGATCTCGACATGGCCGAGTCCGTCCGGCGCGATGGCGGTCCGCTCGGCGCGGAGCCGGAGCTCGACCGGTTTCCCGGCTGTGGCCAGCGTTCCGGTCGCGGCAAGCTTGTCGCCGTTGTAGCCGTTGGCAGTCAGCTCGCCCGGCGCATAGGCGAACTCGAACGGGATGCGGCAGCAGTCGCTTTCGCTCCGCACCTTCGAGCCGACGGGCCGGCCGTTCAGCAGCAGAACGACACGTTCGCAGTTCGTGTAGACCGCGACCCGCACGGTCTCGCCTTCCTTCCAGTTCCAGTGGGAGCGCATGTTCTCCCATTCGAGCTGCACGTCGTTCCAGTTCCGCACTTCGGCTTTTTCATCGGCGTGGACGGCGATATGGATACGCGGCGCCGGGTCCCAGGCGATCTGCGCCTGATAGGCGATGCTTTTCAGATAGCCGGCCCGGTCGATGAGCCCGCTGTACCAGTTTTTGTGCGGCCAGCGCGCTTCGCCGAGGTAGTCGAAGCCGCCCCAGTAGAAGCTGCCGCCGCCGAGCTCGTGGTCGAAATCGAACCAGCTGCCGACGCCGCGGTTCGTCGTCGCCTCGCTGACCAGGAAGGTCATCTGCGGATATTTGACGTGGTCGCGCGCGAAATATTCGCCCATGTAGTTGGCCGCGACCACATCCATATGGTGCGCCATCTGGTGGATGTCGGCTTTTTCGCGGAAATCGGGGTGATCCCACTTGACGCCGCTGCGGCGCGACGGATAGAGCGCGCAGGTGACCTTGCGGGTCGGGTCGAGCTTGTGGACGAAGTCGCGCATGACGATGAGCCGGTCGACGCCGTAACCGTCCTGCCCGTCGAGCTGCTGATCGACGACTTCGTTGCCGACGCTCCACAGAAAGACCGACGGATGGTTGCGGTCGCGCCGCACGAATTCGGCCACATCGCCGCGCCAGTGATCCTCGAAGGCGACCTGGTATCCGTAATACTGGCCGGTCCACTTGTCGAACGCCTCGTCGAAGATCAGCAGGCCCATTTCGTCGGCCAGTTCGAGGTATTCCGGCGCATAAGGGTGGTGTGCGAGCCGGACCGCGTTCACTCCGAGCGATTTCAGGATGCGGTATCTCCGCGCGACTCCGTCGCGGAAGACGGCCGTCCCGATGCCGCAGAGATCCTCGTGGATGTTGACGCCGCGCAGCAGGAGCTTTTTTCCGTTCAGGACGAAGCCGTGCTCCGGGTCGAATTCAACCGAACGGAAGCCGAATTTCGCAGTGATCCGGTCGACCTCCGCGCCGGTCTCGTCGAAGAGCTGGGCTGTGCAGGTGTAGAGATTCGGCGTGTCAGGAGACCAGAGCTGCGGGTTTCCGACCGTGAAGGCGGCTGCGGGGCCGTGGTGCGCGGCAGTCCTTTTTCCGGACGGGTCGTGAATCGTGAAAAGCACGTTCCCGGGGAGCGAACACTCCGCCGCGATCCGGACATGGCCGTCGATCTTTGCGTCGATGACGAGTCCGTGGCGCAGAAAGTGCAGCGGTCCGATCCGCCGCAGGCGGACGCTGCGGTTGATGCCGCTGCCGGTGTACCAGCGCGAGGTCTGCTCGATCGAGTTGTCGGCACGTACCGCGACAAGGTTTTCTCCCGGCACGAGTGCATCGGTGATGTCGGCTTCGAAGCCGGTATAGCCGTTGAAGTGCTTGAGGATGTGCCGACCGTTCACAAAGAGGTCGGCGGAGCGGTAGACTCCGTCGAAATCGAGCAAAAGCCGCTCGCCGCTTCCGCATTCGGCCCGGAAGCGCTTGCGGTAGTTGACGACTCCGTTCGGCAGGTAGGCGTGCTGCGAGCCGTGCGGCAGCGTGGGGTCGAACGGCTGGCCGATGCTCCAGTCGTGCGGCAGGTTCACTGCCGTCCAGCCGGTGTCGTCGAGACCGGGTTCCTCGAACCGCGGCACGTTCCCGGCGCAGAATTTCCAGTTCGCATTGAAACATTCGCTTCGGTTTCTCATAATGAATCGCGTTCTCCTTGAAGAATGGTTCCGTTCAGGGAAAAATACTCCGCTTTTACGGCCGTGCAACCCGGTTTGGTGAAAAATCGATCTTTTTTTGATTGTCCTCTTGTTTTTGAATATGGAATCGAGTATAATATATATCGAAAATGATATATATCTGATTTGATTTATATATCGCAAGGGACTGCATATGCCGAAATATCTTGAAATCGCCGAGCTGCTGCGGAGCCGGCTGGCCCGCGGCGAGTATCCGGCCGGGAAGCTGCCGCCGCTGCGGAAGCTGGCTGCCGATATGGGCGTCAGCTACCTGACGGCGCGGCATGCGGTCAAGACGCTCAAGGAGGCCGGCTGGAACCGGACGCGGGCGGCGCGGCCGCTGGTGGCCATGGTCACGCCGCTCTGGGCGTTCACCGAGTGGCACCGTGCGGTCCGCAACAGCACGGAGGCGCTCGGCGGGCAGGTCCGCTTCATCGCTTATGCCAGTGATACGGACCCGAACATCTCCGAAGCGATCAACGAGAACGAGTACGACGTGATCTTCCTGTCGCTGCCGGACCGCGAGGATTCGCGGCTGCTCGAGCTGGTTTCGAGGGAGAACGACCGGGTCGTCGTGATGTTCCGGGATATGAGCATGTACGGCATCCGTTCGCTTCTGGGTGCCGATCCGGTTTACATCGAACGGTTTCTGGAGCTTCTCGTCGAGCGCGGACACCGCCGGATCGACGCATTCGGGCGCGACACCGACATCCGCGCCGGAGCCGGCGACCGTTACCGGATCTGGCGCAACTGGCTTGAGCGGCACGGCATTGAAGGGCGTTTTCATGAGATGAAGCATCAGCCGTTTGTGCCGGACGACGCGCGGGCGGCCGATTTCTGCCGCCGGAAGTTCGCGGCGGAAGAGTTCGGGGAGGCGGTTTTCTGCTTCAACCCGACGCTGGCGAGCGGGTTCTACCGCGCCTGTTTCGAGCACGGACTCGTTCCGGGCAGGGACATTTCGGTTTTCGCGTTCGGCGATCAGGAGAAGGCCATGCTGATGACTCCCGCGCTGGCGACGGTCATGAACGTCGGCGTCGAGGAGACGATCCGCGACATTATCGCCGAGTACTGCCCCGGGGCAACCCGGAGCGAAGTATTGACATTTCGGTTGAAACATACGGAAATTCATGAAGGTGAATCGATCATCCAAACATTTGCGGGAGGCAAATAATGAAAAAATATTTTACGCTGATTGAACTCCTGGTCGTGATCGCGATCATCGCGATTCTGGCCTCGATGCTGCTGCCGGCGCTGAATCAGGCCCGGGAGCGCGCTCGCGGCACGTCCTGCATGAACAACCTCAAACAGATCGGCCTCGCCCAGTCGCAGTATGCCGGAGACAGCGATGACTATATCGCCGTCGGCCGGGCGACCGGTGATGTCCCCTGGCCGGAAAACTGCTGGCAGTACCGGCTGCGCAGTTATATCGGCTATAACGGCCGGGTCGGGGTCGGCAACTACAACAACATCATTTACGGGAAGAATCCGGGTTGCGTCATGTTTTGTCCGTCGAATCAGAAGAACATCGTCTCTTACCGGACCAATACGTTCGACAAGAACCAGTTCCGTTCCGACGGCGTGAAGCTGTCGAGCATCCTGACGAAGAACTCCGGCCATTACCGGAAATACGGCTTGTCCCGGACGCTGCTGGCGATCGATGCCGGTTATGACGAGGCCGCGGTGCCGAATTCGGATTATCTGTACAACATCGGCTCCCTCGGTTCGGAAAAGATTTCCCCGATTCGACACTCCGGCAAGGATAATGTCCTCGCGGCCGATATGCACGTGACGAGCGTCCCGTTTAACGGTGTGGATTATTTCCTGGTTATCAATTAAGGAGAATTCAAGAAATGAAAAAGTGTTTTACCCTGATCGAGCTCCTGGTCGTGATTGCGATCATCGCGATTCTGGCCTCGATGCTGCTGCCGGCGCTGAATCAGGCCCGGGAGCGCGCCCGCGGCACGTCCTGCGTGAACAACCTCAAACAGATCGGCCTTGCCCAGTCGCAGTACGCAGGGGATTTCGACGATTACATCGCCGTCGGCCGGGCGACCGGTTCAACTCCGTGGCCGGAAAACTGCTGGCAGTATCGGCTGCGCGACTATATCGGCTATAACGGCCGGGTCGGCGTCGGCAACTACAACAACATCATTTACGGGAAGAATCCGGGCAGTGTCATGTTTTGTCCGTCGAACCAGAAGAATATCGTCTCTTACCGGACCAACACGTTCGACAAGGATCAGTTCCGTTCCGACGGCGTGAAACTGTCGAGCATTCCGACAAAGAATTTCGGAAACTATCGGAAATACGGCTTGTCCCGGACGCTGCTGGCGATCGACGCCGGTTACGACGAAGCGGCGGTGCCGAATTCGGATTATCTGTACAACATCGGCTCCCTCGGTTCGGAAAAGGTTTCCCCGATTCGACACTCCGGCAAGGACAATGTCCTTGCGGCCGACATGCACGTGACGAGCGTCCCGTTTAACGGTGTGGATTATTTCCTGGTGATCAAGTAAGAAGGAAGATGGTATGAACAAAATCGGAATGATTGCGGCGGCGCTCGCGCTGGGGATCTCTTCGGCGCAGGCGGACTTCACCCAGGGGCTGCTGGCCCGCTGGAGTTTCAACGACAATTCGAACGAGGCGAAGGCGCTGACCGACGACGTCGGCGGCCTGACCATGAAACGCAGCGCGATCGGCAGCGATTCGAAGTTCAAGGTCAATGCGGATGGTTCGGTGACGCTCGGCGGCGGTGTGATCCTGTTTTCCGATGCGGTCAATTCCGCGTCGGAGAAGTTCGGCGTCCTGGCCGACGGCGGCACGATCTGGTGCCGGATCAAATATCTGAATGCGCCTGCGGGCGGGCCGTTCTTCAGCTTCGGGCTCGTGAATGCGGTCGCGCCGGGCGACTGGGCGCAACTGGTCCTGACGCCGTTTTTCGCCTCGGAAGGGCTCGGCTCCCGCGCCAAGGGGCCGGGAAAGCTCGAAACCGGCATGGCCTCCGGCCACCTGCCGGTCAAGGTCGGGGAATATGCGAACGTGGCGATCGTCTTCAACGGCAAGACCAAAAAGGTCACTCTCTTCGTGGACGGCAAGACGGCGGATCGCCACTCCCCGATGACGAAACTTGATGCGTTCCAGAGCCTCATGATCGGCCGGCTGAAGGCGAGTTCGGCGCAGCAGATGCAGATCGATGAGATCCGGGTTTACAACACGCCGCTCTCGGCGGAGTGGATCGATGAAATTGAACCGTTGGAGGGAAAATGAAGCACGCATGGATTCCGGCCGCGCTCTGCGGCCTTGGTCTGACGCTCGGTGCGGCCGAACGGCTGCTGATAGAGGATTTTTCCGATGTCGGCACCTGGCGGAGCAATCCGGTCCGCAACACGACGCCGGGCAAATGGTTCGGCGCCGACGTCTATCTCGGTGCGACGCCGGACGCCTCGCGCGACGACGGTTATGCCGGGAAGCTCCTGTTCCACTTCGCGGATGCGTCCAAGGCCGGGCAGGTCGATTTCCTCCGCGCCAAGGCCGGTCAGCCGGAGGTGTTTGCCGACGGAGTCGAGTTCGATATCAATCCGCGCGGGATTTCCGGCTCTCTGCGCTTCACGCTTGAGGATTCGCAGGGCAAGCGGTTCATGACCTCCCCGGCGGAGTTTTCCGGCGAGGGGTGGCGGCGCTGCCGCGCGGAAGTCGGCAAGGCGGCGGAAGGCTTCACCGGCCCCTTCAAACTTTACAAGATCCATTTCGAGGCGAAGGGCGTCTCCGGCAGCAACTATGTCCTGGTTGACGATTTCGCGCTGACCGGCGATGTGAGCCGCCGCCGCACGGTTTCGATCCGTCCCGTCGTCTCCTCTCTGGCGACCGAGCCGGGCAAGCCGGGCAAGGCGTCCTACCGTTTCCGCAGCGCTTCGGCGAAGGCGCTGGAGGGCAAGGTCGTCTACCGGCTGTTCGACTGGGACGGGAAGGAGCTGCTGAACCGCTCGTTCCCGGTGTCGCTCAAACCGTACGGCAGCACGGTGCTCGACGTCGCACTGCCGCCGCTCGGAATCGGCAGCTATAACGCCTCGCTCGAATTCACTTCCGGGAAAATCAAGAGCGATTACACCGACTGGATTGCGGTGTTCCATCCGAACAACGGCCGGAAGAACGACCATCCGATGTGGTTCGGCGTCCAGGATACCTCGATCTGGAACGGCGAGGCGGAGAACGAGCTGCATTATGAGTGGATGAAGATGGCCGGCTTCGACATCGAACGTCTCGGCATTACCGGCAACCGTCTCGACAACGGCAAAACCACGAACTTCGAGGGCTACGAAAAGGTCCTGAAGGGGAATCGCGACGCCGGGATGATCGCCTGCGCCTCCTACACCGAGGGCGTTCCCGATTATACGCAGGAGAAGCCGCTCTGGCGCGGCATGCCGACGAAGCCGGACGCGTTCCGCGGCCACATGGACAAAGTGTTCCGCTGCCTTGCGAAATATCCGAATGTCCAGTATCTCGAATTCTGGAACGAGCCGGACATCGGTTTCATGGTCGGAACCCTCGACCAGTACCTCGATGCGCTGAAAATCGTGCGCGCCTCGCAGCAGGCGAATGCGCCGAAGCTCAAGATCGCGACCGGCGGCGTGACGGTCATCCACCCGAAGGAGAAGAAGAACTTCTCGCGCGACATGTACTGGAAGGGGAAAGGACTCTATGATGTCGCCTGCTTCCATGCCCACGGCAGCCTCAGGGATTACTCCGAACGGCAGGAACTGCTCGAGAAATGGCTCGAAGAGGGCGGTATCGACCTGCCGGTCTGCAACACCGAAACCGGCGACCGCAGCGGCTATACGGTCGATACGATCAAGCGCCACGCGGTCACGCTGGTCAAGAAGATCGTTTACGCCAAGAGCCGCAATACCGAATTCTATGCCTGGTTCACGCTGCAGGATTACTGGGATATGGATTTCGAGGCGGACGACTCTTTCGGCCTTGTGACGAGCGACAACCGCCCGAAGCCGTCGTTCATCGCCTACAATGAACTGATCCGCCAGCTCGGCAACACCGGGCGCGGCGAACTGCTGTCCGGCACCGGCGCGCTTGAGGTCTACCGTTTCGTGAACGACCGCGAGAAGCGGGAAGTGCTTGCGATCTGGCCGAAGGTCGGAGGCACCCGCCAGGTGCTGCCGCTCGAGGGGGAAGGCGAGGTCAAGGCGGCCGGGTTGTTCGGCGCCGTGCTTCCGGTCGAGGCCGGCCACGGTTATGCCGCGATTCCGGTCGACGGGCCGGTTTACGTCAGTTATCCGCAGGGAGCGTTCCGGATCGCGTCCGCCGTCGCCGAACAGAAGCAGGTGACCGGCACGAGTGCCGGGCGCACGGTGAATCTGCCGCTGATGGTCCGGAATCCGTTCTCCGTCGCGGCCACGGTCACGGTCGGCGGTGCTTCGCCGATCGAAGTGAAGGCCGGTGAATCGCGTGAGATCCCGGTGCCGGTCGCGGTTCCGGCCGACCAGCCCAACGGCATCTTCTCCGCCGAACGGACGGTTGTGCTGACCGCCGGCAAAGAGACGCTGCGGCTGACGGTGCCGCTGGCGGTCAACGTCGGCTATCCGGTTGCGGCCGGAACGAAAGCCGCCGCGCATATCGTGCTCAATACGCTTGACCGGGTGCATGAGCTGAGCTTCGACCCGGCGATCCCGCGCTGGAAGGGGCCGGAGGATCTCTCCTGCGACTTCGCGATGACCCGTGTCGGCAGCGATCTGAAGCTGAACATCCGGGTTGCCGACGACCGCCATGTCATGAATGCGAAGCCGGCGGAAACGTGGCTCGATGACAGCATCCAGATCGGTTTCCAGTCTCTCGACGGCGCGTTCACCGAACTGGCGCTCGCCGGCAGGAACGGCAAGGGCGAGGTCTATGCGCAGATTTCGCCCGATCCGTCGCTGCGCGGCGCGTGGGACGTTCCGGCGAAAGTGACGCGGCAGGGGAATGTGACGGTCTATGATATCACGCTCCCGCTCGCGAAGCTCAAAATCAGCGACAAGCCCGGTACGCTGTTCCGCTTCTCGTTCCTCGTCAACGAGAACGACGGACAGGGACGCGTGCGCTGGATCGAATGGATGGGCGGCATCGGCCGCTCGAAGAATCCGGACGAATTCGGCTGGGGCGTTATGCTGTAACTTCCCGCATCCCCTCCGCCCCTTCCGCTCCGGCATGTCCGGCGGAAGGGGTGTTTTTTTCTCCTGTGCATAAGATATGCATTGAGCGGCGGGAAAAAATCCGGAGGCTCGGCCGCCGCAATGTGGAGACGAGGCAAGTCGGATTCGATGGGAGCGCGCGGTCCGCGGAATCATGCTGTTTTACGCGGCTGAAATAAAAAGTGCGCTCGGGAGGGATATTCGTATCAGCCGGAAGGGAAAGGAAAGTTGAAATTTACGGTTGTCCTGTCCGGCAACCGTTCGCACTCCGCCGCTGCAAACGCGGCGGAGTGCGAAAACATCAGTCGCGCGGACGAAGTTTGCGCAGGAAGGAGAGCGACCGCTGCACGGCGGACACCGGGTCCTTCTCTTCCTCATATTCGACGATGAGCCATTCGGTTGCGCCGCGTTGTTCGCAGCTCTCGAGCATCGCCTCCCACGGCAGGTCGTCTTCGCCGACGGCAGGCGCGAAACCGGCGCTCTTCGAGTAGGGCTTCAGGTGGACGGTGCGGGCGCGGTGCGGATATTTCTCAAGCTCCGCCAGCGGGTCGGCGCCGCCTTCGGCCGCGTTGCCGGTGTCAAGCTGGAGGAATACCGGGCCCTCCGTATTCTCCGCCACGATGCTCCACGGAGTTTCTCCATCGACCGGCTGGAACTCATGGGCATGGTTATGGTAGCCGAGGCGGATGCCGTAGCGCGACAGTTTTTCAGCAGCCGTATTCAGCCGCTCAGCGAACGCCTTCCACCCGGCGGCGGAATCCGCGTTGAACCACGGCACCGCGATGCTGTGGTTGCCGACCGCGAGGTTGCGGCGCAGCGTGTTGTCGAAATCCTGCTCGAGCGCGTCGATTCCGGTGTGCCACCCGGCGCAGACCAGCCCCGCTTCGCGCAGCAGCGCCGGATAGAGTTCCGTCTGGAAGTGGGTGCCGTAGAGTTCGACTCCGTCATAACCGGCTTCCCGGATGAGCTTCAACGCCCGGAGCGGATTGTCCTCGTAGATGCGGCGCAGCGAGTACGCCTGAAGTGCGATCGGCAGCTGTATCATCGTTATGGATTCCTTCTGTTGGTTGCCGTTACAACATAGCGCCGGAACTCGCGCAATGCAAATCCTGTGCGTCCGGAATGCGGTGTTTCCCCTGTTTCCTATCTTTTTGACGGATGCCTCTTGTCTCCCGTGACGCCGCAGGAAACAGGACCGGGGGAGAAGTCCGGAGAGATTTTCCCGGATTGCGTCCGGCGGGAGGCGCGCGGCCTTGACAACCTCCGTTCCGTGCTGTATGTTACGGAATGGAGGTATTTTATGTTACGGAGAGCTGTTTCTGCATTTCTGCTTTGTTTTGCCGTTTTTCTTGCGTCGGGTGTCGAAACCGCCGAGCTGCTCGGCGATGCGGGCGCGGAGTCCGGAAAAACCGAGGTCCGCAAGCCGGAGACCCCGGAGAAAAAGGATCAGACGGTGTCGGATATCGACCGGATTCTCTCCGGCCAGGAGGCGCTGCCGGTCCTGAACGAGGAGAAGATTGCCGAGAATATGCACGAGCGGTTTGCGAAGATGCGCAGGTGGCTCGACCGGGAGAAGGACGCGCTTCTGACTTTCCTCATCGCGTCGGGGATTTCGATCCTGATCGGCGCCGGGCTGGCCTTCGGCATCCGGCGGCTGATCTCGTACAACGACGCGCAGAAGCGCAAAATGCGCTGGCAGTTTATCGCTGCGCTTTCGGGGCCGCTGATTCTTATGGTGGTTTCGGGCGTGATTTTCCTGTTCCTGCTGCCGGTGCTGCATTCGCTGCCGGAACTCTATCCGCTCGATGCGCGGCTTTTCTTCACCTGGCTGACGCTGCTGGCGGCCTGGGCCGGATTTCAGCTCATCACGCTCTTCGACCTCAAAATGCGCGCCTTCGCAAAGCGGCCGGACAACAATCTCGACGCATTGATGATCGACATCACCCGGAAGCTGCTGAAGATCACGCTTGCAGTGGTGACCGTGTTCTTCATCGGCCAGAGCATCTTTCAGCTGAACATCACGACGCTGCTGGCCGGCGCGGGGGTGGCCGGATTGGCGGTGGCGTTCGCTTCGCGTGAGACGCTGTCGAACTTTTTCGGTACGCTGGTCATCATTCTCGACCGGCCGTTCCGGATCGGCGACCGGGTCCAGATTGGTGAAGTCGACGGCATCGTGCAGACGGTCGGCATGCGCAGCACACGGATTCTGACTGCGAACGAGAGTCTGTTCAGCATTCCGAACAGCCGGATCGCCGAGGTTCCGGTCGAAAACATCAGCAACTGCGGCGTGATCCGCTATTCGTTCGTGCTCGGGCTCGTTTACGGCACCACCGCCGACCAGATGGAGCAGGCGATGCAGCTGCTGCACGGCATCGCCGACAACTTCAAGGGACAGGATGCGCCCGCATACAAGCCGCGGATTTTTTTCGAGGCGCTCGGCAGCTCCGCCCTGAATATCCGGATCATCATGTGGCTCAAGACCACGAGCTACGTGGTGGAGGAGCAGCTGCGCACCGAGGTGAACCTTGCGATCGTCCGCAAGTTCACCGAAGCCGGGCTCTCGCTCGCCTTCACCACGGTGACCAGCAATCTGACCGGTTCGATTCAGCTGCTTCCGCCGCCGGCACCGTCCGGGGCGGCCGGAGCCGCGAAACAGGGCTGACCGGCCCGCGGAGAGCTCTCCTGCAATTTCTCCGCGCGCATGGAATCCGGAGCGGATCAACGTCCGCCGGATTCCATGTCCGGCTTTTCTTTCTCTCCCCGTTTTTCGCCGCTCTTCCGTCGTTTTTTTGCGCAGAAATATTTTAAATGAAAATTACGCGCAGTTATTGCGAAAACTGCGCATTTCTGGTATAATATCTGTGAAATGCAATCGGGAAAGCTGACGAATGAAACTTGAACCGCAAATAGAGAAGTTGTATCAGACGCTGGATCGGGAGCTTGACAATTTCCCGTCCGGGACGAAGTTTTTTTCGACCCGGAAGCTGATGGATAAGTTCAAATGCCACCGCGGCGTGCTGGATGAGGTGCTCGACCGGCTCGAGGCGAACCGGTTGATCGACCGGATTCCGCAGGTCGGAATCTTCAGTCGCGTGACCCGTCGCCCGAACGCGCACAAGGTCCTTTTCGCCGTGCCGGACTGGCCGAGCGAGATGACGCTCGAATGGAACCGCATGGCCGGCTCCTACGCGGAAACGCACGAAGGCTGGAAACTGTGCAGCGTGATGCTGGCGCCGGAGGACGGAAAGGTTTCCTCTCTTTCGGTTGACGGCTACGACGCCGCGATCATCCGGATGCCGAGCCCGAATGTTTCCAGGGCGGATATGCAGTGGCTCGCCTCTCTCTCCATTCCGGTGGTTCTGCTGAATGCCGATACCGGCAGCTTTGAGATCAGCAGCGTCCGCTCCGCCGATGCCAACGGAGCGACTCTCGCATGCCATCATTTCTACCGGTGCGGCCACCGGAAAATCGCGGTTGTGCAGAGCGAACCGCATACGCTGCTGCCTGAGAAACGGATTTCATCCTTCGCCTGCTCCGCGGAACTGCTCGGCATCCGGCTGGTCAAGATCGACTGCATGACCGTCAGCGGCGAATATGCACAGTACAAGGCATATCTCGGCATGAAACAGTATCTGGAGGAGCACGGCGGCATCGCCGATTTCACGGCGGTCTATGCAGTGACCGGGGAGGCCGTTCCCGGAATTATGACCGCGCTGCGCGAATTCGGCTACGAGCTGCCGCGCGACATCAGCATCATCGCGCATTCGACCGAACTGATCGGCAAATTTTATCACCCGGCCCTGACCGCTGTCTGCGTCGATCTCGGCGCGGAGGTCGAGGCGGTGTTCTCCGGGCTTGCCTCGATTCTGGACCGGCAGGCCGCCTGTTTCCAGACCGAGGTTCCGATGAAGCTCGTCGAACGGGATTCCGTAAGAAAACTCACACCCAACGAAAGGATATGATAAAATGAGAAGCAAGTCGTTTACCCTGATTGAGCTCCTGGTGGTTATCGCAATCATCGCGATTCTCGCCTCGATGCTGCTGCCCGCGCTCAGCAAGGCGAGGAGCAGGGCGCAGTCGACCGGTTGCGTCAACAATCTCAAACAGATCGGCACCGGAATTACTTTTTACTGCAACGGCGAATGGTTTCCGCCGCGCAAGGGTGCGACCGATGCCGCACAAAGCACTCCGGATTCCTGGGATGAATTCGTCGTGTCCGCCCTCGGCGGAGATGGCGCGCACTCCAACCGCTGGAATCTCGTTGCGAAGTACCTGACCTGTCCCACCGATAAATATGACCTGGTCGGCAGCAAGAAGACCCGGGTCAGCTACGCTTTCAACGCCGGCAGCCAGAGCGATGGGAAAGTCCCTTATGCGTATGATGGTTCCGGCAGGACGCTTGCCGCCAATCAGGCATTCCGGCTGGACCGGGTCAAGCCGTATCAGTCCAATATCAAGACCTACAGCACCGGATTCGTGCTGCTGGCGGACCGCATCGTTCCGCACACGGACCCGGATCATGATGCCAATCAGTATAGCGGCGGCCAGTCCGTTCCGTACTGGGGGTTCAAAGCTGAGTACGGTCATGGGGACGGTTCCAGGAATGCGCTCTTCTTCGGCATGCACGTCAAGAGGATCGATGTCTCTTATTTCGCTCCCGGCAATATGGACCCGTTGTTCGGCTCCATCGCGCATTGGGGGCTGTGGTAAGTTTTTCCGGGATTCCGCCGGAATGTTTTTACAGGATGATTGCAGATGCCGCCGGATGTTCCGGCGGCATCTGCAGTAAAATCAGGAGCTTGCCGACGAATCAGGAATGTTGTGGCGCAGCATCGAAATTTCAGCCGTGAAGTTTGAAAAAATCGGCGATCATGGAGCTATTGATGATTTTTACGGACGAACGGATGAATTTACGCTGCAAGCTGGAATATTCCGGTTTATCCGTTGATAAGTTCTGAGGTTTCTTTTGAGGTAACCATGTATTGTTTGAAGGAGTTGTCCCTTTTCGTCGCGGTCTGCGCAAGCTGCGTCCTTCCGGCCGCGCCTGTTCCCGTCGACGGCGGAACTTTGATCATTCCGAAACCGGGCGGCAGCGAAAAAGTGGCCTGTTCCGCGCAGAACGGAGAAATCAGGTTCCCGTTCAATCCCGCGAAGCCGGGTTATGCCGAAGTCGTGCTGCCGCGCCCGCTGCTGCTCGGGAGCTTCCGTTCGGCGCGTGCGGCTGCGAAAGTCCGTGTCCCGGCCGGTTCCCCGGTTCGGAGCATGTCGTTGCGGCTGATTGACCGCAATGATGAGGTGTTTCAGTATGTGAGCAAAGCCGACCTCTCCGAAGGCGGCGAGTTCGAGGTGGTCTGGGAGGTGAAGCCGGACGAGTTCCAGCTCTCCTGGGGAGGAGACGCCAACCGCGTCTTCGATATGCCGGGCCGCATTCTGGGCTTTGCCTTCGATTTCGCCGGCGGCGCGCCTGCTTCCGACCTGACGCTCCTCGGGCTTGATGTCGATGTGGAAGCGCCGCCTGTGCTGGAGCTGCCGGGCGACAAGGCGGTTTATCCGCTGTATCGCCTCAACCGGGACGAACTTTTCCGGCACCGGGGCGGAAGCGGTACCATTACTCTGGAGGAAAACGGGCTTTTGCTCGACGGCATCCGCAACGAACTTGTCCTCGGTGAGCGCCGGAACGAGATTGTCTATCTGCCGGGGCGGCCTGTCTCCCTGATTTTCGATGCCGAACACCTCGGCGGGGAGATCACGGCTTTCGCCGTCCTCCGCGATGCGAAGAATACGCAGTTCGTCTCTCCGGAGGCGCGGTTGGACCGGGACGGCTCCCCGCTGGTGCTCGATCTGGGCGAGACGCTCGCCGAAGCGGTTCTGCCGGTCAGGATGGATACGCTGTTTTTCCGGAACGCCGCGTCCGGGCCCGGTGCGCTCCGGCTGAAAAGCGCCTCGCTCCGCACCGTGCAGCCGCTGGTTGAAGCGCTGGATTTCGGGATTGTGACCGATACGCCGGTGCGGGTGCTTCGCAAAGGGAACGAAGACGCTCTGGCGCTGCAGTTCACGAACCGTTCCGAAAAAGCGGGTGATTTCACCGTCACGCTCGCTTATGAACATTTCGACGGGACGCGGTTTGTCGAGGAGGTTTCCGCTTCGCTCGCTCCGGGCCGCACGTTTACCGTCAAGCCGCGGCGCCGGCCGGACCGGCTCGGCCACTGGCAGGTTACCGCGACGGTCCGTGAGGCCGGTTCGCCGGGGCAGGCTGCGGAGAAGAGCCGTTCGTTCGCCCTCCTGGAACCGGCCGGGCCGACGGAAGGGCGCGCTCCCGGTTTCCTGTTCAGCATCTGCACGCATACGCAGTGGTGGAGCCCCGGCGAGCAGGAGAAGGAGGTGCTTGCCGCCGCACTTTGCGGCGCGAAGGTGATCCGCGACTCCGTCGAGTGGTACACGCTTCAGCCGGCCGCAGACCGCTGGAATTTCGCGCCGATGGATGCGCTTGTCGAAGCCTACGGCAAGGTTGGAATCGAACTGCAGGCGATGCTTGCGTTCACCGCCCGCTGGGCCGCGCCGGAGAAGCTGCAGAATGCGCAGAACTGGCTGGAGTGGTCGCGCTGCAAGCCCGATTCCGCCGCCTGGCGCAACTATGCGGCGACCGTCTTTGCACGCTACAGGGATAAAATCCGTTTCTGGGAGGTCTGGAACGAACCCGATCTGGTCGGTTTCAACCGGATGAGCCTGGATGAGTACGTCGAGCTTCAGAAGATCGCTTTCGAAGAGGCGCGGAAGGTCTCCCCGGAGTTGAAGCTGCTCACCGGCGGCTACGCCACGCTGACTCCGCACCAGGGGCTGAAGTCTCCGGATTTTCAGCGGGATAATCTGGTGAAGGCGAAAGGGTTTTATGATATCCACGCCTATCATGAGCACGGCAGCTTCCCGGCTTATGTCCGGCTGCTCGATGAGAAATTCCTGCCGATGCGGGCCGGAGCCGGCATCACCGTGCCGTGGTACGCGAACGAGACGGCCATTCATTCCCTCGGCGGTACGGAGCGGAAGCAGGCGTATACGCTGTTCAAGAAGCTGCTGTTCGCCTGGAGCCGGGGAGCGATCGGCTACACCTGGTACGATCTGCGCAACGACGGTTTCGACCCGAAAAACGCGGAGCACAATTACGGGATGCTGGATAATGAGTTTTATCCGAAGCCGGTTTATTCCGTCTACAACATGCTGGCCGGATTGTTCCGCGAGGCGCAGTTCCGCCGCCAGCTCGAGATCGGGAACGGCAGCTGGGCGTTTGAATTCGCCGTTCCGGGCGGAATCCTGATTCCGGCCTGGAACGAGTCCGGCGCGACCCGGACGCTGCCGGTGACGGGCGCCGCCGACTCGGCTTTCGTCATCGACGCGATGGGGAACCGGAGCGCGCTCCCGGTCACGGACGGCATGGTTCTCTTTGAATTCGGGCAGGCTCCCGTCACGCTGTTCCTGCCGGGCGCGACCCGGGCGGAAGTCGGTCAGGAGCTCCTCGCTGTGAAAGCCGACGGCTTCGCGGTGCCGGGGAAACCGTTCCCGGTCCGGGTCCGCCTGCGGAATCCGCTGAATTCCAAACGCACCTTCTCGCTGAAGGCGGAGAGTCTGCCGGAAGGCTTTACGGTCGATCGTGCCGGGAAGCAGGTGAGCGTCAATGCGCGCGGAGAGACGGAGGCCGGGTTCCGGCTGACCGCCCGGCGCGGCGACCGGCCG
>OKSC01002336.1_pt1 | contig 16302 bp, 8 predicted proteins | sample 1601161 | NCBI WGS metagenome assembly OKSC01 (sample SAMEA3541552, study PRJEB24748) | human gut metagenome | biome: human gut; feature: human-associated habitat; material: faeces | place: China | collected 2012
AGGAATAAAAGAGTGATAATGTGGTAAGGTGATAAAGTGGCTGCGCTATATATCACAGAATGTTATCCCACTACCACCTTATCACCTTATCACATTTTATTCATATCCCAGCAGAAAGAAGTTAATTCCACCAACGGGTAAAGAGACTAAATCCATGTTAAACCCATATCAACACTGTATCAAGTCCGTACCATCTCCGTGTCTATAGGAATGGACTTGGTACGGAGTTGGTATGGACTTGACACGGAGTTGGTACGGACTTGGTTATATCCGGATAAGGATGAAACAAAAAAAATGTCATGCACTTCCCTTTTGGCTATTTGGCATTATGGCAATTTCTCGAACGAGGGAAAGGTATACTTACAATACGGAATATAAATCATACATTTTACTTCAATTCAAAACACAAAAGCATATATTTTATTTCAATTTAAAATATATCTCCAATAAACAGATATTTTGCAAGTCACAAAAACCCACATTATTGTACCAATTTGAAATTAAATCAATACTTTTGCCAAACATTTTGATAGCAATAATAGGTATTACTACAGAATAAAGTAAACTTAAAAAGATGAAAGAAGAACTTTTTAACAACGAAACAAAGAGAAAAGCCGGACAACAGGGAAGGGAAGAAAGCCAACATCCTGTATATCAACGACAGCCCAGGCAGTTGGGCTTGTATGATGCAGAGAACGAGCATGACGCTTGTGGTGTCGGTATGTTAGTGAACATCCACGGAGGCAAGTCACACGAACTGGTAGAGTCTGCATTGAAGGTGTTGGAGAACATGCGTCACCGGGGTGCCGAAGGTGCGGATAACAAAACCGGAGACGGTGCCGGCATCCTGCTGCAAATCCCGCATGAGTTTATTCTTTTGCAGGGTATTCCTGTCCCCGAGAAAGGGAAATACGGTACAGGTCTTCTCTTTCTGCCGAAAGACGAGAAAGACCAAGGTGCTATCTTAAGTATTATCATCGAAGAGATTGAAAAAGAAGGATTGACATTGATGCACCTGCGCAATGTGCCCACTTGTCCAGAAATTCTGGGAGAATCGGCACTTGCCAACGAACCGGATATCAAACAGATTTTCATCACCGGATTTACGGAAAGCGAGACAGCCGACCGTAAACTCTATCTCATAAGAAAAAGAATAGAAAACAAAGTGCGCAAATCCGATATTGCCACGCACGAAGATTTCTACGTTGTCTCCCTATCCACGAAGAACATCATCTACAAAGGTATGCTCTCTTCACTGCAACTGCGAGGCTACTTCCCCGATCTGACAAACCCCTATTTCACCAGCGGCATAGCACTGGTGCACTCCCGATTCAGCACCAATACCTTCCCTACTTGGGGACTGGCACAACCGTTCCGCCTCCTGGCTCACAACGGCGAAATCAACACCATCCGTGGCAACCGGGGTTGGATGGAAGCCCGTGAAAGTGTGCTCTCCTCTCCCGTCCTGGGCGACATCAGGGAGATACGCCCCATCATTCAGCCGGGGATGAGCGACAGTGCCTCACTGGACAATGTATTGGAATTCCTCGTTATGTCAGGCCTCAGCCTGCCGCATGCCATGGCCATGCTAGTACCGGAATCTTTCAACGAAAAGAACCCTATCAGCGAAGATCTGAAAGCATTCTATGAATACCACTCCATCCTGATGGAACCGTGGGATGGTCCTGCCGCCTTGCTGTTCAGCGACGGACGTTTTGCGGGCGGTATGCTCGACCGTAACGGATTGCGTCCTGCACGCTATCTGATTACGCACAACGACATGATGGTAGTTGCCAGCGAAGTGGGCGTGATGGATTTCGAACCGGGAGACATCAAAGAAAAGGGACGCCTGCAACCGGGTAAGATACTACTGGTAGATACCGAAAAAGGCGAAATCTACTACGACGGGGAATTGAAAAAACAGTTGGCCGAAGCCAAGCCTTACCGCAGTTGGCTGGCAACGAACCGCATCGAACTGGATGAGCTGAAAAGCGGGCGCAAAGTCCCCCATAGCGTAGAGAATTACGAGAGGATGCTGCGCACCTTCGGCTATTCCAAGGAAGATGTGGAGCGGCTCATCGTTCCGATGTGTACCACGGGTGCCGAACCTATCAACTCAATGGGGAATGATACGCCGCTTGCCGTGCTTTCAGATAAGCCGCAACTACTGTACAATTACTTCCGACAACAGTTTGCACAAGTCACCAATCCGCCTATCGACCCTATACGCGAGGAACTGGTAATGTCACTGACGGAATATATCGGCGCCGTGGGCATGAACATCCTGACACCCAGCGAAAGCCATTGTAAGATGGTGCGCCTCAACCATCCCATCCTGAGCAATGCACAACTGGATATTCTTTGCAACATCCGCTACAAAGGTTTCAAAACGGTGAAACTGCCCTTGCTGTTTGAAGTAGCAAAGGGTCGTGCCGGATTGCAGGAAGCACTCACAGCACTTTGCAAGCAAGCGGAAGAGTCCGTCAGCGAAGGGGTGAACTACATTGTATTGAGCGACCGTGATGTGGATGCCACTCATGCGGCTATCCCCTCCCTACTGGCAGTAAGCGCAGTGCACCACCACCTTATCTCCGTGGGTAAACGTGTACAGACGGCATTGGTAGTGGAAAGCGGTGAAATACGCGAGGTGATGCATGCAGCCCTGTTACTGGGATTTGGCGCCAGCGCCCTGAACCCTTACATGGCATTCGCCGTGATCGACAAGCTGGTAGCGAAGAAAGAAATCCAATTGGATTATGCCACTGCCGAAAAGAAATATATCAAATCCATCTGCAAGGGATTGTTCAAGATCATGAGTAAGATGGGTATCAGTACCATCCGCTCGTATCGGGGAGCAAAAATATTCGAAGCCGTAGGTTTGAGTGAAGAGCTCAGCAATGCTTATTTCGGCGGGTTGAGATCCACAATAGGCGGTATCCGGCTGGATGAAGTGGCACGCGATGCAATCGCATTCCACGATGCAGGCTTTGCCGCACAGGTAGACGGATTACTCCCCAACAACGGTTTGTACACTTTCCGTAAAGATGGAGAAAAACATGCCTGGAACCCGGAAACCATTTCTACCTTGCAACTTGCCACACGCCTGGGCAGCTATAAGAAGTTCAAAGAATTCACCAGTCTGGTAGACAGAAAAGAAGCGCCTATCTTCCTGCGCGACTTCCTGGATTTCCGCCGTGCCCCCATTTCTATAGATAAGGTTGAACCGGTAGAAAGCATCATGCACCGCTTTGTGACAGGTGCCATGAGTTACGGGTCTATCAGCAAAGAAGCACATGAGGCAATGGCTATTGCCATGAACCGGATTCACGGACGCAGCAACACAGGTGAGGGCGGCGAAGACAGTGCACGCTTCACGCCCCGCGAAGACGGAACCAGTCTGCGTAGCGCCATCAAGCAGGTAGCTTCGGGACGTTTCGGCGTAACAACGGAGTATCTGGTGAATGCCGATGAAATACAAATCAAAGTGGCACAAGGGGCCAAACCGGGTGAAGGCGGTCAGTTGCCGGGCTTTAAAGTAGACCAGGTGATTGCGAAAACGCGCCACTCCATTCCCGGCATTTCATTGATTTCTCCCCCGCCCCATCACGACATTTATTCCATCGAAGATCTGGCACAGTTGATCTTCGACCTGAAGAATGTAAATCCTCATGCCAAGATTAGTGTAAAGTTGGTAGCCGAAAGCGGTGTAGGAACCATTGCCGCCGGAGTGGCCAAAGCAAAAGCAGACCTTATCGTCATCTCCGGTGCGGAAGGTGGTACGGGCGCCTCTCCTGCCTCCAGTATCCGCTATGCCGGTATCTCTCCTGAACTGGGACTGAGTGAAACGCAACAGACCCTTGTACTGAACGGTCTGCGCGGGCAAGTGATGCTGCAAGTGGACGGGCAATTGAAAACCGGTCGCGACATCGTACTGATGGCGATGCTGGGTGCCGAAGAGTTCGGTTTTGCAACCAGCGCTTTGATTGTACTGGGTTGCGTCATGATGCGCAAATGCCATCAGAACACCTGCCCTGTGGGTGTGGCAACGCAAAACGAGGAACTTCGCCGGCGCTTCCACGGACGCAGCGAATACCTGGTGAACTTCTTCACTTTCCTGGCGCAGGAAGTGCGGGAATATCTCGCCGAAATCGGTGTGGAACGTATGGATGATATCATCGGACGCACGGATCTTATTATCCGCAAGTCAGAAAACGAATCGCCCAAGCAATCTCTAATTAGTTTCGACAAAATACTGGCACGTGTCGATAATGGTGCAGCCATCCGCCACACCATCGACCAGCAACACAGCATCGACCACGTAAAAGACGTTGAAATGCTGCATGCCGCTGCCGAAGCTCTGGAAAACCAGAAAGAAATCTCACTGGAATATACGATTGCCAATACGGATCGTGCTTGCGGAGCCATGCTTTCGGGCACCATTGCCGCGAAGTACGGTGAAGCGGGACTGCCGGAACATACGTTGAACGTAAAATTCAAAGGTTCTGCAGGACAAAGTTTCGGTGCCTTCCTTGTACCGGGTGTCAACTTCAAGCTGGAAGGTGAAGCGAACGATTACCTCGGCAAAGGCCTTTCGGGTGGACGGATTGCCGTATTGCCTCCGGTACGCTCTAACTTCCAGGCCGAGAAGAATACGATTGCAGGAAATACCTTGCTCTATGGCGCAACCAGTGGTGAAGTTTACATCAATGGGCGCGTAGGCGAGCGTTTCGCTGTCCGTAATTCCGGTGCCATTGCCGTTGTAGAGGGTGTAGGCGATCATTGTTGCGAGTACATGACGGGCGGTCGTGTAGTAGTCCTCGGTTCAACAGGGCGTAACTTCGCAGCCGGCATGTCGGGCGGTGTAGCATACGTGTGGAATAAGGATGGAAACTTCGATTATTTCTGCAATATGGAAATGGTGGAACTAAGCCTCATAGAAGAAGCATCCTATCGTAAGGAATTGCACGAACTCATTCGTCAGCACTACCTCTATACAGGCTCCAACTTGGCACGCATCATGCTTGATGACTGGAACCGATATGTGGATGAGTTTATCCAGATAGTCCCCATCGAGTACAAAAAGGTGTTGCAAGAGGAGCAAATGCGGAAACTGCAACAGAAGATTGCAGAGATGCAGAGAGATTATTAGAATTGACAGTTGACAATTACTGTTTAGTCGCCTACTTAATTATGCAAACAAACTAATTACAAACATTTACTTAGTCAAACTAAAGAATAGTATAATGGGAAATCCAAAAGCATTCTTAAACATACCACGACAGGAAGCGGGATACCGTCCTGTCCACGAACGTATCACCGACTTCAGTCAGGTGGAGCAAACTTTAAACAGTCACGAACGCAAACTCCAGGCATCACGTTGCATGGATTGCGGTGTACCCTTCTGTCACTGGGCATGCCCGTTGGGCAATAAACAACCTGAATTTCAAGATGCGCTTTATAAAGGTAAATGGCGCGAAGCATACGAAGTGCTCGCCGCCACAAACGACTTCCCCGAATTTACCGGACGCATCTGTCCGGCACTTTGCGAAAAGTCATGTGTACTGAAGCTTTCGTGTGATGCACCTGTCACCATTCGTGAAAACGAGGCGGCTATTGCCGAAGCGGCTTTTCGTGAAGGTTACATCGTGCCCATTCAACCCGAACGTAATGGAAAGCGGGTTGCCATCATCGGTGCAGGTCCTGCGGGACTCTCCGCTGCCTGCCGGCTGAATGCTAAAGGCTATGAAGTGACTCTTTTTGACAGCAAACCCATGCCCGGCGGATTACTGCGCTATGGTATTCCTAATTTTAAACTCGATAAGGCAGTAATCGACCGCCGGATGGGAGTGCTTGAAGCCGAAGGCATCAAGTTCGAAATGGGCGTAACGGTAGATGTACAGAACCTCCCCGCGGGCTTTGATGCCTACTGCATCTGCACCGGGACGCCGCAGGCACGCGACCTCAACATCCCCGGACGCGAACTGAAAGGTATTTATCTTGCCCTCGAAATGCTGTCCCAGCAAAATCATATCCTCGATGGAGAAACGTTCCCCAAAGACCGTCTGGTAAATGCCAAGGGCAAACGGGTTCTCGTCATCGGTGGCGGTGATACAGGATCAGACTGTATCGGTACGAGTATCCGCCAGGGAGCCGTGAGTGTGACACAGATTGAAATCATGCCACAGCCTCCCGTAGGTCACAATGACGCTACTCCTTGGCCACAATGGCCCATTGTGCTGAAGACGACTTCAAGTCACGAAGAAGGTTGCACACGCCGTTGGTCGCTGGCATCCAATCAGTTTATTGGCAAGAATGGAAAAGTCTGCGGTGTAGAGGTGGAAGAAGTGGAATGGATTCCGGCTCAGGATGGCGAACGCCCTACCATGAAACCTACCGGAAAGAAGGAAGTGATAGACGCCGATATGGTGCTTCTAGCCATGGGCTTCCTGAAACCGGAACAACCGGAATTTCCGGAAAATGTATTCGTAGCAGGTGATGCGGCACGTGGTGCCAGCCTTGTGGTGCATGCACTGGCGGACGGACGGAGGGTGGCAGAACGGATAGACAAGTATTTGAGTGATTAGTGGTAAGTGATTAGTGATTAGTAGGCTGCGCTATGCTTTACTTACTAATTACTAATCACTCATCACTAAACCCTAATCACTTGTTACTAATCACTAATCATTAACCCCTAATCACTAAGCATCATGTGTGGAATCGTAGGTATCTTCAATATCAAATCTCAATCCCAGGAATTGAGAAACAAAGCGCTTCGAATGGCGCAGAAAATCCGTCATCGCGGACCGGACTGGAGTGGTATTTATGTAGGCGGCAGTGCCATCCTGGCTCACGAACGTCTTTCCATCGTCGATCCGGAAAGTGGCGGACAACCATTGTATTCTCCGGATGGCAAGCAAATCCTTGCCGTCAACGGTGAGATCTATAATCACCGGGAAATCCGTTCCCGCTACGCCGGCAAATATGCTTTCCGTACAGGATCGGACTGTGAAGTCATCCTCGCATTATATAAGGATAAAGGCATTCATTTCCTCGAAGAATTGAACGGTATCTTTGCCTTTGCCCTTTACGATGAGGAAGCAGACGATTATCTGATTGCCCGTGACCCTATCGGGGTAATCCCTCTTTATATCGGTCGTGACGACCAGGGACATATCTACGTCGGTAGCGAACTGAAAGCTCTCGAAGGTTTCTGTGATACCTACGAGCCTTTTCTGCCCGGACATTACTTCTGGGGACGTGAAGGGAAAATGCATCGTTGGTATCAACGCCCCTGGACCGATTATGCCGCCGTCAAAGCCAATGACACCACCGCCCGCCGGGCTACCCAACCAGAAATCAACAGTGTAAAACTCGCCCTTGAAGCTGCCGTGCAACGCCAGTTAATGTCCGATGTTCCTTACGGTGTTCTGCTCAGTGGTGGGCTCGACTCTTCCGTCATCTCCGCCATTGCCAAGAAGTATGCCCGCAAGCGTATTGAAACCGATAACCAGAGCGAAGCCTGGTGGCCTCAACTCCACTCCTTCGCCGTCGGTCTGCGCGGTGCACCGGATTTGATTAAAGCCCGTGAAGTGGCGGAATACATCGGCACTGTTCACCATGAAATCAATTATACCATCCAGGAAGGGCTCGATGCCTTGCGTGATGTCATCTACTTTATCGAAACATACGACGTTACCACTGTGCGTGCCTCCACACCGATGTACCTGTTGGCACGTGTCATCAAGTCTATGGGCATCAAGATGGTGCTTAGTGGTGAAGGTGCCGATGAGGTTTTCGGTGGTTATCTCTACTTCCACAAAGCCCCCACACCGCAGGCTTTCCACGAAGAAACGATCCGTAAGCTCTCCAAATTGCACCTGTACGACTGTCTACGTGCCAATAAGAGCCTTTCTGCCTGGGGGGTGGAAGGTCGTGTTCCCTTCCTCGATAAAGAGTTCCTGGATGTGGCAATGAACCTCAGCCCTGCCGTCAAGATGTGTCCGGGCAAAGAAGTGGAGAAACGCATTGTGCGCGAAGCTTTTCAAGATATGCTGCCTCAGAGTGTTGCCTGGCGACAAAAAGAGCAATTCTCCGATGGCGTCGGTTACAATTGGATTGATACATTGAAGGCCATTACTTCTGCCGCCGTTACCGACCATCAGATGGAACATGCCGCCGAACGGTTTCCCATCAATCCACCACAGAATAAGGAGGAATATTACTATCGTAGCATTTTCGAAGAACACTTCCCCAGTCAGTCGGCTGCCCGAAGCGTGCCCAGTGTGCCGAGCGTGGCTTGCTCTACTGCTGAAGCACTCGCTTGGGATGCGACGTTGCAAGGGAAAAATGATCCGAGCGGACGGGCGGTGGCCGGAGTGCATGAAGCGGCATACACATTATGAAATTGTAATGCCACACTTCAGCAGGTAAAATGCCACATCTAAACAAACGTAATGCCACACTTCAACGGTTACGAAGTGTGGCATTCTGTCACTCAACAACCCATTTCTCTATATTCCTTGTTTTATTACTGAAGTTCACACCTATTTTGAATAATTTCCTCGGGTCTGCCTCAAAAGGAAGAGCATACTGTTTTTCTTCTATTTGCTGCAAAGCTTCTTCTGCAGTACCTTCCAGTTTGAATTCCATGACGTAAATGTAATCGGCAGTCTTCACCACCAAATCCACCCGCCCTTCCGAAGTGTGATACTCCGCCTGTGTATAGAAACCTACCAGTTTGAAGACGATAAACAGCACATTTTGGTAATGTAATTCCAAGTCTTTCACCAATTCATAAGGTGTGTCGGCAAAAAAGCTTTGCAGCCTCTTAAAGAAAGCGTTAGGTTGGCCCATCTCTATCTCACGGACAAATTTTTGTATCTCAAACGGTGCTTCTAACTGGTTAAAACGGGTATAAAACGGCATCAGAAATCTGATAAACCCCTCTTCCACTTCCCGATTCGGAAAACCGAGACGGTAAAGCCCGAAACGTTTATCATACCCCTTTATCGTGAGATAACCACTTTGGAAAATAACCGGTATGGGTTCGTTGTCGCCATAAATACAGTTCAGCACATCAGCATCCGTTTCTTCATGCGCCATGCGCTCCAAATTGTAATGATTGCGTCTCAGCAACTCCACAAGGTAAGTAGGCGTTCCAGTTTCAAACCAATAGTTGCCGAATTTCATCTTAAAGAATGTATTCAGCAAACTGAAAGGATTGTAGATGCCGTCCGTATTTTCTGTAAAGTGATAACCGTCATAGCACGCTTTCAGTTCATTGCACACTTCCTGATACGTCATTTTCTGTGCGGCTGCCAATTCGTGCAGGTCTTCTTCAAAATTAAGATGTATCTCCTTTTCGGTGATTCCACAGATGGAAATAAACGGCTCGTCCATGGAGATGTCATTCAGATTGTTCAGGTCACTGAACACACTGACTTTGCCGAACTTGGTCACTCCCGTCAGCAAGGCAAACTTGATACAGCCGTCCATGGTTTTCAGTACGCCATAGAAAGGTTTCAGAGTATTGCGGAATTCGCGTTGCAGTTCCTCGTTGCCGATAGCTTGGAGCAAGGGTTTGTCATATTCGTCGATGAGAATGGCTACACGCTCACCACTTTGCTCATAGGCCCGTCCCACAACTCCTGCAAAGCGCAAGGCAAGGGTCGTTTCGGCAGAACGCGTTCCATAAAGTGACTCCCAGTAATCAAGCGTTTCATTCAGTATCTTGTCCAGACTATCCGGCGTATCATATTTCCCGATATTCAAGTCCAGATGGAACACGGGACGTTTCACCCAGTCTTTTTCCAAAGTTTCCACCGCCAAGCCTTCAAACAAGTCCCGTTTCGCCTCAAAATAGGCTTCGAGCGTGGAAATCAGCAAACTCTTCCCAAAACGGCGGGGGCGGGAAAGGAAAAAGTAACTGCCACTCTTCACCAACTTATACATCAATGCAGTTTTATCCACATAAACGTATCCTTCTTTACGAATCTTCTCGAAGTTTTGTATCCCGATAGGATATATTCTGTTACCCATGTCCTTGCCTCCTTCTACTATAATAGTATTCATTAATGCTACAAAGATAATGTAAACCGAGAACAGTATAAAATGAACTCGTTCATTTTTATCTTCTTCAAAGATACAACAAAGAAACGAAAGTGAGTGCAAAACGGGGAAAGAATGTTGTCTGTTAGCGATTTAACAGTATTAGCCAAAATGTTGCGGTGCCATCGAAAGCCAACGAAAAGCCAAGAAATGACAGAGTTTCGTTACTATCCCGTTACTTTGAATCTTGACTTTGAAAGGTTGTTTTGGTGGCTGTAACAGATTGAATGGCAATACTTGTTAAGCGATTGTGGCTGCAAATGTAGTGAAGTTTCTCATATCTTCGTTATGGTTTCACTTTGCCGGATTCTTCTGTACCGATACGCTGTGTTCTGCTTACCGTCATTCGACTCTACCATAAATAATTTTGCAAACAAAAAAGTAGAGTTATGAGCAGAAGCACTGTCAGAGTATTATTCTATCTCAAACGCAATGCCCCGAAGAAGAACGGGCTTGTGCCTGTAATGTACCGTCTCACAGTGAACGGCAAGATTTCCCAATTCAGTTGCAAATTGGATGTGGAGGAAAAGTTGTGGAACATAAATCTCAGCAGAATGTCGGGAAGAAGCGTTGTTGCACAAGAAGCCAACCGAATGTTGGATAAAATCAGAGTAGGTATCAACAAGGCTTATCAAGAAATTATAGAAAGAGACGGTTATGTGTCGGCAGAGAAAGTCAGAAACGCATTCTTGGGTATGGGACAGAACCATAAAACCTTGCTTGCCGTATTTCAACAGCATAATGAAGATTATACCAAACAAGTAGGTAAGATGAAAAGCCAACGCAACTATTGGAAGTATTGTACCGTTTACAACCATTTGGAGGTATTCATCAAGCATCGCTACAAGGTGAGTGATATTACCTTGCGTGAGTTATCCCCTGCATTCATCACCGACTTCGAGTTGTTCCTTCGCACCGAGAAGAACCATTGCACAAATACCGTCTGGTCGTATATGATACTGTTCCGCAGTATCATATACACAGCCATTAACAACGGTTGGTTACAACTCGACCCGTTTTATACCTATCGCATCACAAAAGAGGAAACCAAAAGAGAATTTCTGACCAAAGAAGAAATCACAATGCTCATCAATGGTATATTCAAGAAGAAAAGTTACGAGTTGATTAGAGACCTTTTCATCTTCTGTTGTTTCAGCGGATTGAGTTGGAGGAATATATATAATTTAACTACCGATAACCTTCAAACATCATTCGATGGACATTTGTGGATAAAGACCAACCGTCAAAAGACGGGAACGGAAACAAATATCCGATTGCTCTATACAGCCAAACATATCATCGAGAAGTACAGCGGAATGGCAGAGGGAAATAAGTTGTTACCCGTACCCTGCTATGCCAATTGTCGACATGGGATAAAAGCTGTTGCGAAACTATGCGGAATCAACAAGAACGTCTGCTGGCATCAAAGCAGGCATTCATACGCAACAACCAATTCATACATACATTTTTGTTAATTCCCATCATACGTTCATTCCTCAACGGGTGCAAAGGTCTGTGCGAACTGGTTTTGAAATCTGCAAATTCAAGCGGTAAACCGTTTTCGGAACAATCATCCTTTCATTCTTCGAGTGTATTGATCCGAAAAAAATTGCATCTTTCAAGGTCGCACAGGTAAAGCACCCATAGAGGAGATAACCGACCGATGGGAAACAGAAAATCAGACGGATGGCAGAGCCTTGATTGCTTCGCTATCCGTTTTTTTGCATTTGAGAGGAAGAATCCCTCCCTCAAAGAAACAAAAGTTCACAATTCGACATTTACCACAGACTGGTCAGCCAGCAGACCTACCAGCTATACGGCAGGCTGGTTTGCAAACCATACAGCCTTATTGCCCACAAACTTTGCAAACTGGCATATTGCTTGCCGATGCTATAACAATCCTGCCATTTATAAACCATGAATTCAAGCTTCGGGTTTGTGTTCTATTGAACACAGCAAGGTATGGCGGCTCAAAATGAATTGAGCCGCTGAAAACTTGATGTTCGCCGGAACATACCTTGCCACATTCCGCGAACTTCTCCCTCCGAAGTCGAGAGATTTGCAGAGTTGCGAAATTTTCTTGGGCAAATACTCTTTTGTTCTCAATAAAATAAATACCTTTGCGTTAAATTCAATAGATTGATTCTGATGGAGGATATAAATCGTCTTAAAATAGTGCTTGTAGAAAAGAAACGTACAGGCAAATGGTTGGCAGAACAATTGGGTAAAAATCCGTCAACTGTATCTAAATGGTGTTCTAATGTGGCTCAACCGGATTTGGCGACACTCGTGAAGATTGCAACCTTATTAGAGGTTGATGTACGAGAACTAATTATACAATCAAAAAATTGATTTATAGTTAACGTTTTGAAATAAAGTAAAGACTATTAATGATCGATTTAAGAATATAATAAGTTCACTTGAATTACAATGGCAAAGAAAATAAAAAGCATAGAAGAACAGATTGAGGATTGGTGTAAAAAACAATTCAACGGACAGAAGTATTACACTAAAACTGAATATATTAATCCCGAAATTGAAAATGCGCTTGAAAAGGCACCAAGCAAGCAAGGTGGTTCGGGAAAGAACTATCCAGATGTCAAATATATACTGATTTCTGACAACGGGTGCAAGATACCTGTAATGATTGAGGTGAAAGGGAAAAAAGGTGATTTAATAAAAACGAACGACAAGGGAGATGTAGAAAATACAAAGAAGAATTCAGAGCCCAATTACCAGAATATAGCAAAGTATGCTGTTAATGGAGCAGTTCATTATGCCAATGCCATATTAGAATACGCTGAATCATATAATGAAGTTGTTGCTATTGGGGTGAATGGTTATGAAGAAGCAGGGAAAACTATTCATGAAGTTGACGTTTGGTATATTTCCAAAGATAATCTTTTCGTTCCCAAACATGTAGGGAAATATGAAGATATATCCTTCTTGCTAGATAGCAATGTCAAGGAATTTGTTCAGAAAATTGGCACCCTCGCTCTAACTCCCGAAGAATTAGAAGAACGAAAACTTGCTCTTGAGGATGAAATCGAACGTAAATTGAAAGCTTTAAACCAAAGTTTGCATGATGAAAAGCAAATTGTGGTAAATAATAGAGTTCAACTTGTTGCTGGCCTAATTATGGCTGGCCTTGGAGCTGAAGGAGTCCCACCTCTTCGGGTTGAAGACTTGGCTGGTAGAGAGGATGATGAGAACAACGATGGGCAAGTCGTGATGAGCAAAATTAGGATGTATTTGGCACATAAAAACTTACCGGAAGAAAAGATTGAGATGATTACAGACATACTCAAAGTTGTATTTACTCAATCAAACCTTCAAGTGCCGATAAATGGAGAAAGTAAACTACATACAATTTATGCTGATGTAAAACGCGATATTCTACCATACGTTACAGGAGAATTACATAACATAGACTTTACAGGTCGCCTATTCAATGTAATGAATGAATGGGTAGCAGTTCCTGATGGAGGCGAGAATGATGTTGTTCTGACTCCACGCTATGTTACAGAGCTGATGGCAAAGCTTTGTGAGGTAAATATGAATTCTTACGTTTGGGACTTTGCGACAGGTTCGGCAGGCTTCCTTATTTCAGCCATGCATCAGATGATCGATGATGCTAAGCAAAAGCTCCAAGATAGTCCAACAAAATTGGAAGAAAAAATACTAAAGATTAAGATGGAGCAACTTCTCGGCATTGAGAAGTTAGCCGATGTCTATATGCTAGCCGTTCTGAATATGATTCTGATGAAGGATGGTAGTGCCAACATCATTCATAGTAATTCTTTAGAGTATGATGGAAATTACAAACAAGGTAAAAAGAAAGACAAGCCCTTCCCAGCTAATGTATTCTTACTCAATCCTCCATATTCAGCGGACGGAAAAGGCTTTGTGTTTGTAGAAAAGGCATTAGAAAAGATGACCCATGGCGGACGTGCTGCCATATTGATACAAGAAAATGCAGGTAGTGGTAATGGAGTTCCATTTACTACCAATATTCTAAAAAACAACACCCTGCGTGCATCTATCAAAATGGCTGATATCTTCTGTGGAAAGGCGAGTGTACAGACTGCAATCTATGTATTTGAGGTAAATCGACCTCATGATGCAGAAAATGATGTGGTTCGTTTTATCAATTTCAGTAATGACGGATATACTCGTATGAACAGAAAGAAGTCAGGGCAGAGTGTAAACTTACGCGATACAGATAATGCAAAAGAAAGATATGCAGAGGTTGCTAACCTTGTGCGTTATGGTAAGGGCGCTAATGATAAGAACCTGCATTATTTCAAGGATGACTATACCGAGGACTATATCAGCCTTTCCGGCAAAGATTGGACATATGGGCAACATCAAAAGATAGATACCGTGCCCACTGAGGAGGACTTCCAAAACGTAGTCAAGGAGTATCTTTCATGGAAGGTTGGACAAGTTCTTAAAGGAGAGTCCAGCCTGGGAAAACAGTAAGCCCACGACTTAGGACGTTGAAGGCGTGGGCATATAAAGACTTTAAAATAGGACATTTATTCTCTGCTCAAACTGGTGACACAGATTTACAGCAGAAAGACATAAATGGTAAAGGTAATTATTTCATCAATTCTGGGGTTGAAGCGCAAGGAATAAAAGGAAAGACTGATAGAAAAGCAAAAGTTTTTAACAACAATACTATTACTGTTGATTTCTGGGGCAATACTTATTACCGCGACTTTAAATATAAGATGGCAACCCATAATCATGTTTTCTCATTGTCTGGAAATGTGATAAAGAATCGTAATGTTGGACTATATCTTGTATCTACCATGTCGTTTATGAGAAAATTATTTTCATATAACAACATGGGGACATGGTCTAAGATTAAAGAACAGTATATTCACTTACCTATTACAAAAACAGGAGATATAGATTTTGCTTATATGGAATCTCGCATTCGCGAAATGGAGGAATCTCGCATTCGTGAGATGGAGGCGTATATAAAAGTTTCAGGATTTGATAATTGTGAACTGACGGAGGAGGAAAAGAATGCTATTGATAATATGAACAATAGAAAAATCATATTTAAATCATTCTATGTAACAGATGACAAGAAAAAGAAAAGAACAAATGGTATTTTTGATGTAAACAATGCTCATAACATCTTACAAAGTTCTATAGTTGCAGGTAGTGGTACAATTCCTTATGTTACGGCAGGGGAAGGCAACAACTCTGTCTATGCATATATTTCATACGATAATAATCAAATAGAAAAAGGGAATGCCATTATGATTGGAGGCAAGACAATGGTTATTACCTATCAAGCCGAGGACTTCTTTTCTAATGACAGTCACAACTTGGTTTTATATGCTAAGGATAACAATTTGCGAAAAGAACTTATCCAACTATTCATGGTAGCAACTCTCAATAAAAGTTTGAAACCTATATATTCATGGGGTGATTCAATCTCAAAATCAAAAATTGTTAAGGATAAATTAGAACTTCCTGTAACTTCTACTGGTTCAATTGATTATCAGTTTATGGAGATTTATATTCGAGCCATCGAAAAGTTGACAATTCAGAAGGTTAAAGATTGGAGAGACCGAGAGATTACTGCAACAAAGGATATCATTAAGACCGATTCAGAAATCATATCCCTACAACAACATCATATACTTAAGCAATATGATATACTTGAGGACAATGCTCCAAGGATGGTTGCAGAGGACATTTTTATCTATGGTAGCATCCCTGTTGATTTACCTGGTATTAAATGCAATGAACTCATAGATAAAAAACTGAATCTTATTTTAATGTATGCTATTAGTAGTGGAGCTCGGCAGAAAACTGAAACAGCAGGGAAAATTGCATTGGGGATCAAAGAAAGTATGCTTAAGGATGAACAGATTGCTGCATATAAAAGCATTAAATATCTGATGTTCCATTATTGGAGTAACCCCAAAGCATTCCAACTGACTAAAGAACCAAAATTTGTTGATAAGGATCATGTTCCGGAAGACTACCTGATTAGACTGGAGAAAGATGCTGTGACATTTTTGTTGCTTGAGTATACCCCCCTAATATCTGCGGATTTTGGAGATGTCAATATATTAAAAACGCAAAGAAGGGGCGAAATCAGGTACCTCCCATTTGTGACAACATTAGAAAGTATTAAAGATGAATAGAATCATGATTATGAAACGAATCAGA
>OKSC01002339.1_pt1 | contig 16285 bp, 12 predicted proteins | sample 1601161 | NCBI WGS metagenome assembly OKSC01 (sample SAMEA3541552, study PRJEB24748) | human gut metagenome | biome: human gut; feature: human-associated habitat; material: faeces | place: China | collected 2012
GTGTTTATGCCGGTTATAATTTCTTTTTTAATCAGCGTGGTATTCTGCCCGATTTTGATTCCATTTTTGAGGAAATTAAAGTTTGGACAGACCGAGCGTGAAGAAGGACCACAGTCTCATTTGAAAAAGAATGGAACACCGACAATGGGTGGTCTTGTGATTTTGGCAAGTATTTTGCTGACCTCCTTAATTTATATTGGCAAATTTACGGAAATTCTTCCCGTTTTATTTATGACACTTGGTTTTGGTCTGATTGGTTTTCTGGATGACTACATCAAGGTGGTAAAAAAACGTTCGCTTGGGTTGACTCCTTTGCAGAAGATGGCATTGCAGTTTATTGTGACCGGTGTATTTATTTACTATTACTTCAAAATTGCCGGTTTGGATACATCTATTAAAATTCCGTTTGTAAGCGGAGATGGATTCGTTATGCCAACATGGCTGTTTATCATTTTTGTTTTTATTGTCGTACTTGGTACGGTAAATGGTGTAAACTTTACCGATGGCTTAGATGGTCTGGCATCCGGTGTAACCGTAATTGTAGCAACATTCTTTACGATTGCTGCACTGAGTCTGAATCCATCAATGACACCGATTACAGGAGCCGTGGTAGGAAGTCTTTTGGGATTTTTACTGTTTAACACATATCCCGCGAGAGTTTTCATGGGTGATACCGGTTCGTTGGCCCTTGGTGGTTTTGTGTCCTCCATTGCGCTGATGCTTCATATGCCGTTATTTATTGTGATTATCGGCTTGATTTATCTGGTAGAAGTCCTTTCTGTTATTTTGCAGGTTGGTTATTTTAAACTGACTCACGGAAAGAGAATTTTCAAAATGGCGCCAATTCATCATCATTTTGAGTTGTGCGGTTATTCAGAGACACAGGTTGTAGCAGCATTTAGTATTGTTACAGCATTATTATGTCTGGTTGGTATTATGGCATTGTAATTTACCGGAGAAGGGATGAATAAAATGGATTTAGAGAATCAAAAAGTATTAGTTGCCGGACTAGGAAAAAGTGGCATGGCAGCATATGAACTGCTGAAAAATATGGGCGCCAAGGTCAGTTTATTTGACGGAAAAAAAGATTTGGATGTGTCCGGTTATGACGCACCGGTTTTTCTTGGCAAAATGACAAAAGAGGAACTTGGCGGTTTTGCCTGTGCGGTGTTTAGTCCGGGTGTTCCGTTGGATATTGATTTGGCAAGTGAACTGCGTGAATTAAATATTCCAATCATTGGTGAGATTGAACTTGCTTTTCTCTGTGAAAAAGGAGTTGTGGCAGGAATTACCGGAACAAATGGTAAAACAACGACAACAACGCTTGTTGGTGAGATTATGAAAGCTTACAAAGAAAAAGTTTTTGTTGTCGGAAATATTGGTAATCCGTATACGAAAGAAGTGGAGAAAAGCGCTGCCGATTCGGTTACGGTGGCAGAAATCAGTAGTTTCCAGTTGGAGACGATTGATACGTTCCATCCGGTTGTGAGTGCGGTTTTAAATATTACACCGGACCACTTAAACCGGCATAAAACAATGGAAGAGTACATACGGGTAAAATTATCCATTACGAAAAATCAGACAAAAGAGGATTTGTGTGTACTTAATTATGAGGATGACGTTTTACGTGACAGTGCGAAAGAAATGCCTTGTGAAGTGACATTCTTTAGCAGTAAACAAAAGATAGCAAATGGTTTGTACCAGAATGACAACAAAGATATTGTGGACGCCAAAACAGGTGAGGTTCTGATGAATATGTCGGAGTGCAATCTGCCGGGTGACCACAATTGCGAAAATATTATGGCGGCTATTTTAATTACAAGAAAATTAGGCGTTCCGATGGATACGATTCTTTCTGTTGTAAAGAAATTTCAGGCGGTGGAGCACCGTGTTGAATTTGTCAAAACGGTAAGAGGTGTTGATTATTATAACGATTCGAAAGGAACGAATCCGGATGCTGCGATTAAGGGAATTCAGTCGATGAGCAAACCGACGGTCCTGATTGGCGGCGGCTATGATAAAGGCGGCGAATTCGATGAGTGGATTCAAAGTTTTGGCGGCAGAGTAAAAAAACTTTTGCTTATGGGTGAAACCAAAGATAAAATTGCAAAGACTGCTGAGAAACTTGGATTTACCGATTACGAGTTTGTCGAATCTTTGCAGGAGGCGGTATCACGTGGTGCAGAACTTGCATCCGAAGGTGATGCGGTGCTGTTATCTCCGGCTTGTGCGAGCTGGGATATGTTTGATTCGTACGAGCAGAGAGGAACTTTGTTTAAAGAGTATGTTCGAAATTTATAAAGGGAGTCAGGAGGGACTGCTGTGAATAAGAAAAGGGCAAGAGCCGGCAAAACAGAACAGAGTTCATTTGATTACAGTCTGCTGTTGATTACGCTGTGTCTGGTTGGATTTGGTATGCTGATGATTTACAGTGCCAGTTCCTATACGTCGCAGGTAAAATATGGGGATTCTGCTTATTTTCTTAAAAAACAGGCGGTTGGTGTTATTGTCGGTGTCGTGGCGATGTTAATTGTTGCGAAATTTGATTACCGGCTGTTTACGAAACGACTGCCTTTACTGCGGATGCGGTTTGTGACTTTTTTGTATCTGGTTGCCGTTGCCCTTCAATTGGCAGTATTGTTTGTGGGAGCGGAATTAAATGGTGCGAAACGATGGCTGTTTATCGGACCGATTTCCATTCAGCCATCCGAGATAACTAAAATCGTTGTTATTCTGATAACAGCTTATTTAATTCAAAAGAGACCGCAGGATATGAGTAAACCGATTGGAATTATAAGAGTGTTTCTTCCGATTGGATTTTTAGCGGTTTTAGTAGCCATGGAAAACTTAAGTACCGCGATTGTCATTTTTATTATCTGGTTTGGCATGTGCTTTGTTTCGGCAAAGAAAAAATGGTGGTATGTCGGTGTGTTTCTTGCCGCTGCTGCATTGGTGGCGATTTATATATCCTTTGGTGCGGGATTCCGTTCCGACCGTATTGAAGTGTGGCGGAATGTAGAGGGAACCGAAAAAGGATATCAGATTTTACAGGGATTATACGCCATTGCTTCCGGCGGTTTATTTGGAACCGGACTTGGTGAAAGTATGCAGAAACTCGGATTTATTCCGGAATCGCATAACGATATGATTTTTTCTATTATATGTGAGGAACTTGGCATGATTGGTGCCGGAATTGTCATCATGATGTTTGTCATTATGATGTGGCGTATTTTGAATTCTGCCATGACATCACCGGATTTGTTCTCCGGTCTTATCTGCACCGGCGTCATGATTCACATTGCGGCCCAGGTTGTCATTAATATTGCCGTTGTTACGAACTCTATGCCATCAACCGGAATTCCGCTTCCGTTTATTAGTTATGGTGGTACATCAGTCATGATTTTGATGGCGGAAATGGGCCTGGTTCTCGGAATTTCCACAAAATGTAAAAGCACGTAAGGCACGAGCAGGCATACAATAAGTTTGAGAACGTATTGATGTGGTGACTTTATGGCGATTGAAATATGGGGCGGACAATGCGTACATGGAGAAAGCGTGGTACAGGGTAGTAAAAATGCAGCCCTGCCGCTGATTGCGGCTGCGCTTTTATGCGGTGAACAGACGATGCTCACAAATTGTCCCCAAATTCATGATGTAGAAGTGATGCTGTCTCTAGTGGAAGAATTGGGGGGCAGCGTTTTGGTTGAAGGACACCAGGTGATGATTGATTCGCATACGTTCGACAAGACGGTGATTTGTCAGGATGCCGTAAAAGAACTGCGAGCTTCTGTCTTGTTAATGGGGGCATGTCTTGCAAAATTTGGTGAGGTGACAATTTCTTATCCGGGAGGCTGTTCGATTGGAAAGCGTCCGATAGATTTTCACATTCACGCCTTTCAGAAAATGGGAGCAGAGATTGTGGAAGAGGAAGATAAGATGTTTTGCCGGTGTATAACACCACTTCATGGTGCACATATTCAACTTCCATTTCCGAGTGTAGGAGCAACGGAAAATATTATTTTAGCGGCTTCTTTGGCAGAGGGAGAGACCATCATTGGAAATGCTGCACGTGAACCGGAAATTGTAGAACTGTGCCGCTTTTTAAAAGTGGCAGGAGCAAAGATTTTTGGCGAGGGAACCAGACGAATCCGAATTGTGGGACAGAAGAAACTTTGTGGTGTTCCGTGGACTGTGTGCGGCGACCGGATTGTGTTTTTTACCTTTGCTATGCTGGTGGCGGGCTGCGGCGGCAGTCTTACCTTAAGGTCTGAGGATTTGTTTGGCGAAAAGGAAAGAGAAATCTGGCATTGTCTGGGTGGCGAGGAGACAAGAGAAAAGCACTATGTCCGGTTAGAGAAAAAAAGACCGGCAAAAGCTATTTCTTACGTTGCTACCGGACCATATCCTGCATTTCCTACGGATGACCAGTCATTGCTTCTTCCGGTTTTGGCAAAAGCAAACGGGGTAAGTACGATAGAGGAAAAAGTGTTTGAAAACCGTTTCCGTCTGATTGGGCAGCTTCATAAAATGGGGGCTAACATTGATTTTGTAAGTAACCGAGCAAGAATTATTGGCGTGACAAAGCTTCACGGGGCAAATGTCGTAGCATGGGATTTGCGAAGCGGAGCGGGACTTGTGGTTGCGGCAGCAATGGCAGATGGAAAAACCCGGATTGAGCAGGAAAATCTGATTGAGCGCGGTTATGAAAATTTAGTTTCCCGTGTCAGTGAGATTGGAATCCGGGCAAAAAAATGTTTGTGAGAAAGGATGGCTTTAATGGAAGAACAAAGGAAAAGTCATAAAGGACTGTGGGTAATCGGAGCGGTTGTTGTGATACTCTTATTCTGTGCTTTTTTCTTTCGTGTGAAAAAAGTATCGATTGAGGGAAATACCTATTACAGCAGCCGTGAAATGGAAGAAAAATTCCAGTCAAATATATTTGAAAAAAATATTTTAACGTTTTGGCTTATGCAGAAGTTATCGTTAACTCCGGATTTGCCATTTGTACGTGAATATGAAGTGAATTATCCGTCTACGAATGAGATTCATATTAAACTGTATGAGAAAAGCATTGTGGCAGGAATTGCGTATTCGAACCAGTATATTTACTTTGATAAAGATGGTATTGTACTGCAAAGCTCGGACAAAGCCGTAAAGGGGATCCCTTTGTTTGAGACGAAGAATCTGACGACTTTTACGTTATATTCAAAAGTGCAGATGGAAGATGATTCCCTTTTGAGCCAGATTTTAAATTTGGCAAATCTTTTTAAGCACTATAATGTGAACTGGGATAAAGTTATATTTGACAGTAAGAACGAAGCTTATCTGTACGCCGGTGAAATTCAGGTGTCTCTTGGTAAAAAAGAGAATTATGATGAAGAAATTTCTGCGCTGTCGAGCGTGCTTGCCAAGGTTGAGAAAAACGGACAGACCGGCGAAATTGATTTGAGAAATTATAAAGTTGGCGGTGATGTCATTTTAAAACAGCCAAAAAAATGAATAAGTTGCTATTTTTGTAAATTTGTACTTGATTATTCATGCAAAAAAACGTATTATATAATTATATGTGACTGTGCATAATGATTTCTATTGAATATAGAAGGAGGAACTGTTGTGTTAGAGATTATGACGAGTGAGGCAGAGAATGAAACAGCGAATCTACTTGTAATTGGTGTTGGTGGAGCTGGGAATAATGCCGTGAATCGAATGATAGATGAGGGCATCAAAGGTGTCGAGTTTGTATGTATTAACACGGACAAGCAGGTTTTGAAACGCTGCAAGGCACCGATTTGTATGCAGATTGGGGAAAAACTGACAAAGGGACTCGGTGCCGGAGCAAAGCCTGAAATCGGTGAGAAGGCTGCAGAAGAGAGCCGTGATGAATTAGCTGAGGTTGTAAAAGATGCCGATATGGTATTTGTTACTTGCGGTATGGGTGGTGGAACCGGAACCGGTGCAGCACCTGTTGTTGCTAAAATTGCAAAAGATATGGGTAAATTGACGGTAGGTATCGTCACAAAGCCATTTAATTTTGAAGGTAAAATACGTATGAAAAATGCACTCGGTGGAATTGAGAAACTCAAAGAGTGCGTGGATACACTGATTGTAATTCCAAACGATAAACTGCTTGCAATCTGCGACCGCAGAACGACGATGCCGGAGGCATTGAAAAAAGCAGATGAAGTATTACAGCAGGGTGTTCAGGGTATTACCGATTTGATTAACACACCGGCACTGATTAATCTTGACTTTGCTGATGTTGTAACAGTAATGAAAGATAAAGGAATTGCACATATTGGTATCGGTGAAGGTAAAGGCGATGAGAAGTGCATCGATGCTGTGAAACAGGCAATCACCAGTCCACTTCTGGAGACATCCATTGACGGCGCAACACATGTTATTATCAATGTGTCCGGTGAGGTTAGTCTGATTGAAGCCAATGAGGCTGCTACTTATGTTCAGGAACTGGCAGGAGAAGATGCAACAATTATTTTCGGTGCCATGTACGATGAGACAAGTTCGGATTCTGTTATGATTACAGTAATTGCAACCGGACTTGATCAGGAATCAAAACCTGCTTCCGCTTTCAGTTCCAATTTTGGTGCATCCGGTACACCAAGTTTTTTGAAAAATCGTCAAACGACTCCGCAGAAAAGTGGTTTGAGTTTTTTAGATGGATTTAACAGTCAGGCAAAGAAAAGCCCGGTTTCCGGAGTTTCTCCGACAAGAGCCACAGAACGTCAGGCGGTAAAAGAAGAGATGCCGGTAGTGAGCCGTGGAATTGCAAATCCAATGTCAAATGACAAACAAGGAATGGATGATATTAAGATTCCTACATTCCTTACCAATAAGAAACAGGAGGACTAAAAAATGTCAACATTGAAGATGATTGCGACAGTAGCATATATCATTATTTGTATTGCACTCGTAATTGTAGTATTAATGCAGGAAGGTAAAACATCAGGTCTTGGCGCTTTGAGCGGTGCTGCAGACAGTTATTGGTCAAAAAACAAGGGTCGTTCCCAGGAGGGAATGCTTGTTAAAATCACCAGAGTACTTGCCATATTATTTGTTGTATTATCGGTAGTTCTTTGTACTTCATGGTTAGACTAAAAAAGATTTGTTTGTGAATCAGGCATACGATAACAAAGTAAGACACTTCCTCACAGCAGTTTGAGGAGGTGTTTTGTTTTATCTTTGGAAATAGAGATATGAGGAGAAATAAAATGCAGGAAGAAAGAATGCACGAGCGGGAACACATGATTTTATCTTTTGTGGAAGATGAACATTACCGTCCGATGAAAATAAAAGAAATGGCAGCACTTATGAATGTTCCGAAGAAACAGAGAGGAGAATTTCATGAGGTTCTTGACCGCCTTATTGCAAAAGGGAAAATTGCGATAAACCGCAGGGGGCTTGTTGGACTACCGGAGGAAAATATTGTTGTTGGAGAATTTATGGCAACCCAGAAAGGATTTGGTTTTGTAAGAGTGGAAGGACAGAAAGAGGATATTTTCATTCCGGAACCTTATTGCAACCATGCCTTTCATGGTGATTTAGTAAAAGTTCTTTTGAAAAAGAGTGCCGGGATGTCGGGAAGACGGCCGGAAGGTGAAGTAATTCAAATTGTGAAACGTGCCATTCATACAGTTGTTGGAACGTTTCAGAGAAAGGGGAAAATCACATTTGTCCTGCCGGATAATTTGAAATGGAATCAGGATATTTATATTCCAAAGGGAGCAACTTTAGAGGCGGAAAATGGGCATAAAGTAGTTGTGGAAATTACGGATTACGGAGATGACAAAAAAAGTCCGGAAGGTTATGTGATACAGATATTAGGTCGTCCAAGCGATCCGGGTGTAGATATTATGTCGATTGTGAAAGGGTTTGGTCTGCCGGATTCGTTTCCAGATGAGGTGATGACACAGGTGGCAAAAGTTCCGCTTGTCGTGGAGCCGTCAGAGGTTGGTGGACGCGTAGATTTAAGAAATCAGGACACTGTCACCATTGACGGGGAAGACGCCAAAGATTTGGATGATGCGATTACACTAAATAAGACAGCAGAGGACGAGTATGAACTTGGTGTTCACATTGCGGATGTATCCCATTATGTCACGGAACATTCGCCGCTTGATAAAGAAGCACTCAATCGTGGGACAAGTGTTTATTTAGTCGACCGCGTAATACCAATGCTTCCGTTTGCGCTTAGCAACGGAATCTGCTCGTTAAATGCGGGTGTTGATCGTCTGGCGTTAAGCTGTATGATGACAATTGATAAAAAGGGACAGGTGAAATCCCATCGTATTGCAGAGACGGTGATTCGTGTGAATGAGCGGATGAGTTATACGGATGTGAATGACATCGTTACCAATCATAAAAAAGAAACCTGCGAGCGGTACGAGAAACTTGTGCCGATGTTTGAGGCAATGAAAGAACTGGCTTTGATTCTTCGCAAAAAGAGAAAAAAGAAAGGTTCCATTGACTTTGACTTTCCGGAGTGTAAAATAAAATTAGATGACAAAGGGCATCCGATTGCTATTGAGCCATACGACAGAAATATTGCAACCAAAATAATTGAAGAATTTATGCTGGCGGCAAATCAGGTTGTGGCAGAAGAATATTTCTGGATGGACATTCCGTTTTTATATCGTACACATGAATATCCGGATGCGGAGAAGATTCAGGATTTAGCACGCATGACGGCTGGCTTTGGACATCATATCAAACTGAGCCAGGGAGAGATTCATCCGCGGGAAATTCAAAAATTAATTGAGGAAATCGAAGGAACAAAGGAAGAGGCTTTTTTGAGCCGTCTGACTTTGCGTGCGATGAAGCGGGCACAATATACAACGGTAAACACCGGACATTTTGGTCTGGCGACTCAGTATTACTGTCACTTTACTTCACCAATCCGCCGTTATCCGGATTTGCAGATTCATCGAATTATTAAAGAGAATCTGCGGTATGGACATTCCCCAAAGAGAATTGCCCATTATGAATCTATTTTGCCGGGAGTTGCAAAGCGATGCAGCGACCGTGAGCGTCTTGCTGATGAGGCAGAGCGTGAAGTGGATAAAATGAAAAAGGTAGAATATATGCAGGCTCATATCGGAGAAATGTATGAGGGAATTATCAGTGGTGTCACGTCGTGGGGAATTTATGTAGAACTTGACAACACAGTCGAAGGAATGATTCGCCTTGCGGATATGGATGATGACCAGTATGAATATCAGGAGGAAAAGTACCGCGTGATTGGGCATTATTCCGGAAAAGAATATAGTATGGGGCAAACCGTAAAGATTCGTGTGATTGGAGCGGACCGGCTGACCAGAACGATTGATTTTGCGATTGCCGATAATTCGCCAAAAGACAGTGAATAAAGGAGAAAAAAGCATGGGAAAAGAAACACGCAAATTAATTGCAAATAATAAAAAAGCATGGCATGATTATTTTATAGAAGAAAAGTATGAAGCAGGTATAGAACTTGTTGGCACGGAGGTGAAATCCGTCAGACAGGGGCATTGCAGCATTAAGGAGGCATTTATCCGGATTGACAAAAATAATGAAGTGCAGATTTACGGTATGCATATCAATCCGTACGAAAAAGGAAATATCTTTAACAAAGATCCGCTGCGTGTAAGAAAACTTCTGCTTCACAAATATGAGATTCGCAAACTGATTGGAAAGATGAATCAAAAAGGTTATACGTTAGTTCCGCTCAGTGTATATTTTAAGGGAAGTTTGATAAAAGTCGAGATTGCTTTGGCAAAAGGTAAAAAATTATATGACAAACGTCAGGATATTGCTAAAAAAGACCAGCGCCGGGCGGCAGAACGGGAGTTTAAAGTGAAAAATTTATAAAAAATGTTGACATCAAAAAAAAATGAGAGTATATTAGTAGCAGATGGAAAACCGTTGACCGAGAATAGTAGGTGTCTATGTCGTTTTCAGAGAGTTGCCGGCAGGTGTGAGGCAATAGCCAGTGGACAGTGAATGGACTCGGGAGGGCAGCTTGAAATCAAATCTGAGAGTAGACGCTGACGGAAACCTGGACCGTTATCTACAGGAATGCATGATGGTGCATGATTGAGTGGATTACTTTGTAATCAATGTGGGTGGTACCGCAGGAGAATTTACAGCTCTTGTCCCTATATCCGAAGAAGGATAGGGATAAGAGCTTTTTTATTTCCTAAGATTACTGATTATACTTCTGATTCAATCACACCGTTCCAAAAAGCGATAAATGCTTTAGAATGGAGGTAAGTATGACAACAAAAACGTTAGAAGAAGTGAAAGAACTGGCAAAAGGGTATGATTTAGTACCGATTCAGGAAGAAATTTTTGCCGATTTGGTTACGCCGATTCAGTTATTAAGAAAAATCGCGGCAGGGAAAAAGAATTATTACTTGTTAGAGAGTGTTGAGGGAGGAGAGAAATGGGGACGGTATTCGTTCCTCGGATATGACCCTGTTATGCGGGTTTCCTGCAGGGAAAATACAGTAACGATAAAACAAAGACAGGAGACAAAAACGGTTGAGACAGACGATTGTTTCCGGATATTAAGAGATATCTTAGCAGAGCATAAAGCTCCTAAGATTGAAGGAATGCCACCATTTGCCGGTGGGTTTGTCGGATATTTTGCCTATGCGATGATTGCTCAGGCGGAAAAGAAACTATCGGTTAAGCGGGGCGAATTTGAGGATTACGATTTGATGATGTTTGATAAGGTGATTGCCTATGACCATTTGAAACAAAAAATTGTCCTCATTGTAAATGTCCGGGCGGATGGTGATATTGCCGCCAACTATGCAAAGGCAAAAGCGGATATCAAAGGAATGATTGCTTTGATTCGCGATGAGTCGAGGATTCCGGAAGAGCCAATTTATGACAAAGTGAAATTTGAGTGCAATGTCACAGAAGATGAATATACGAAGATTGTTGAAAAGACAAAAGAATATATTTACGATGGTGATATTTTTCAGGCAGTTTTATCAAGACGCTTTTCCAGTGATTATGAGGGAAGTCTGATTCATCCATACCGTGTGCTACGGACAACGAATCCGTCACCATACATGGTATATATGAATTTGGAAGATGTAGAAATCATGAGTACCTCACCGGAAACTTTGGTTCGTTTAGAGAATGGGCGTTTAATCACATTCCCGGTTGCCGGTTCAAGACCGCGAGGAAATGATGAAAAAGAAGATGAAGCACTTGTCGAAGATTTGTTATCCGATGAAAAAGAATTGTCGGAGCACAACATGTTAGTGGATTTGGGAAGAAATGATTTGGGAAGAATCTCCGAGTTTGGTTCGATAGAAGTGACCAAATACAAAATGATTCATAAGTATTCCAAAATCATGCACATCTGCTCACAGGTGGAAGGCAATATCCGCAAAGATAAGGATGCGCTGGATGCCATCGCTTCCGTATTGCCGGCGGGAACTTTATCGGGAGCACCGAAAATCCGCGCCTGTGAAATTATTGATGAACTGGAAAAAGAACCGCGCGGCATTTACGGTGGAGCGCTTGGCTATATTGATTTCAGTGGAAACTTAGACACCTGCATTGCCATCCGTATGGCAGTGAAAAAGAATGGTAAAGTTTATGTTCAGGCAGGCGGCGGTATCGTGGCAGACAGCAAACCACGGATGGAATACGAAGAGTCAGCCAACAAAGCAAAGGCTGTGATGCTTGCGATTGAAAATGCAAAGGAGGCGCTGAAACCATGATACTTCTAATTGATAATTACGATAGCTTTTCGTATAATCTGGTGCAGTTTTTTGGAACAGTTGAGCCGGATATCAAAGTGGTTCGCAACGATGAATGCACCATTGATGAAATTCGGGCGATGAAGCCAACGCACATTATTTTGTCACCGGGTCCCGGATATCCGAAAGATGCCGGTATCTGTGAGGAAGTAATCGGGCAGTTAAAAGGTGAATTTCCAATTCTTGGTGTGTGTCTTGGACACCAGGCAATTTGTGAAGTGTTTGGCGCTAAAATCTGTCATGCGAAACAGTTAATGCATGGAAAACAAAGTGTGGTAACGATTGATAACGAAAACCCTATTTTTATGGGATTGGACAAACAGATTCCAGTGGCAAGATATCATTCACTGATTGCTGACCTTGCTTCCATGCCGGATGAGTTACAGGTGATTGCCAAAGACGAAAATGATGAAGTCATGGCAGTCTGCCATAAAAAATATCCGGTATACGGACTTCAGTTCCATCCGGAATCAATTCTTACCCCGCAGGGGATGACACTGGTAAATAATTTTTTGAAAATACATTAGACTGGAGTGACTGTTATGATTAAAGAAGCATTACACAAAGTAATTAACAATGAGGATTTAACTTACGAGGAAGCACTTGAGACGATGAAAGAAATTATGACCGGAGAGGCTTCTCAGATTCAGATGGCAGCGTTTTTGACGGCACTTCGTATGAAAGGTGAAACCATTACGGAAATAACGGCATGTGCCAAAGGAATGAGAGCTGTTGGAACTCATTTGCAGCCAAAGAAAGAAGCACTTGAAATTGTTGGAACCGGTGGTGACGAAGTCGGAACCTTTAATATTTCCACAACATCAGCCTTTGTTATCGCAGCAGCGGGAATCCCGGTAGCAAAACACGGAAACCGTAGTGTTTCCAGTAAAAGCGGTGCCGCAGATATTCTTGAAAAATTAGGAGTGAATTTAATGCTTGAGACAGACCGGGCAGAAGAAGTGCTCGAAGAGACGGATATGGCATTTTTGTTCGCACAGAAATATCATTCGGCAATGAAAAATGTCGGACCGGTTCGTAAAGAAATGGGAGAGAGAACGATTTTTAATATTCTTGGACCACTTACGAATCCGGCAAATGCTTCCCATCAGCTTCTTGGTGTCTATGATAAAGAACTGGTGGAAAAACTGGCAGAAGTTTTAGCAAATCTTGGTGTCACAAGAGGAATGTCGGTATGCGGCAGCGATGGACTTGATGAGATTACGGTAACGGGTCCTACATACTGCTGTGAGATTAAGGATGGAGAACTGACTTCATATGAGATTATACCGGAGCAGTTTGGACTTTCTACGTACCCATTGGCTGAGTTAGTTGGCGGCACACCGGAAGAAAATGCACAGATTACGAAGGATATTCTTTCCGGAACATTAAAAGGCGCGAAACGTGACGTTGTTCTTATGAATGCCGGTATCGGTATTTATCTTGGCTCTGAAAATTTGACGATGGAAGAGGGAATTAAAAAGGCAGAAGAGCTCATTAACAGCGGCGAGGCATATGAGAAGATGGAAGAGTTTGTAAAAGCAACACAGCAATAAAGGAGGACGACATGATACTGGATGAAATTGCAGAAAAAGCAAGAGTGCGTGTAGCAGAATCAAAAAAGAGGATTTCTCCGGATGTGATGGCAGAAAAAGCGAAACAAAAAGCAAAAGCGACAGAGCCGTTTCGCTTTGAAAAAGCACTGGCAAGGGATGGCGTTTCTTTTATCTGCGAAGTGAAAAAGGCGTCACCGTCCAAAGGTGTAATTGCCGGGGATTTTGATTATCTGGCAATAGCCAAAGACTATGAAAAGGCAGGTGCCGATGCAATTTCTGTTTTGACGGAGCCCGATTACTTTTTAGGCAGTATTGATTATCTGGCAGAAATTGCGGAGCACGTACAGACGCCGCTTCTTCGTAAAGATTTTGTCGTGGATGAATACATGATTGATGAGGCAAAGGCGGCAGGAGCCAGTGCTGTATTACTCATTTGTGCTCTGTTAGATGAAGAGACACTGACCCGTTACCACAAGCACTGTGATGAACTGGGATTGTCTGCATTGGTGGAAGCACATGATGAAGAAGAAATTCAGATGGCAGTCCGGGCAGGAGCGAGAATTATTGGTGTAAATAACCGGAACTTAAAAGATTTCACGGTGGATATTCATAACGGAATCCGACTTCGCGAAAAGGTGCCAAAAGAAATCCTTTTTGTGGCAGAAAGCGGTATTAAGACAAGAGAAAATATTGTCGAACTGGAAAAGGGATGTGTCAACGCGGTATTGATTGGTGAGACCTTTATGCGAAGCGAAAACAAAAAACAAATGTTACAACAATTAAAAGGAGAATAGAGATTATGGCAAAAGGAAGATTTGGCATTCACGGTGGACAGTATATACCGGAAACCTTAATGAATGCAGTCATTGAATTGGAAGAAGCATACGAACATTATAAGAAAGATCCGGAATTTATTAAGGAGTTAGATACACTGCTTCATGAATATGTAGGAAGACCGTCAGGGCTTTACTATGCGGCACATATGACCGAGGATTTGGGCGGTGCGAAAATTTATTTAAAGCGTGAGGACTTAAACCATACCGGTTCCCACAAATTGAATAATGCACTGGGTCAGGCCTTGTTAGCAAAAAAGATGGGAAAGACCCGTCTGATTGCGGAAACCGGTGCCGGCCAGCATGGTGTGGCAACAGCGACTGTAGCAGCACTTCTTGGAATGGAATGTGAAGTTTTCATGGGAAAAGTGGATACAGACAGGCAGGCTTTGAATGTATACCGCATGGAATTATTAGGGGCGAAAGTACATGCTGTGACAAGCGGCACACAGACATTAAAAGATGCCGTCAACGAAACACTCAGAGAGTGGACAAAACGCATTGAGGATACCCACTATGTAATTGGGTCCGTTATGGGACCGCATCCATTTCCGATGATGGTGCGCGACTTCCAGAGTGTGATTGGACGCGAGATTAAACAGCAGTTAATGGAAAAAGAGGGACGACTTCCGGATGCCGTGCTTGCCTGTGTAGGTGGCGGAAGTAATGCGATGGGTGCATTTTATGAATTCATTCCGGATGAAAGTGTCCGCCTGATTGGATGTGAGGCTGCGGGACGAGGAATCCATACCGCGGAAACAGCAGCGACAATTGCAACCGGAACAATGGGTGTTTTCCACGGCATGAAATCCTATTTCTGTCAGGATGAATACGGACAGATTGCACCGGTTTACTCGATTTCTGCCGGACTTGATTATCCGGGAATCGGACCGGAACACGCTCATTTGTATGACACAAAAAGAGCAGAATATGTACCGATTACCGATGATGAGGCAGTGGAAGCATTTGAGTATTTATCCCGGATTGAAGGAATTATTCCTGCGATTGAGAGTTCTCATGCCTTGGCTTATGCAAGAAAATTAGCACCGCAGATGGATAAGGATAAAATAATTGTAGTTAATATCTCCGGACGAGGAGACAAAGATGTGGCAGCGATTGCCAGATACAGGGGGATTGAAATCTATGAGTAGAATCAGTGATATCTTTAAAAACAGAAAAGCTTTTCGCGAAATTTCTTAACACACACATAAAACAAAAAGCACAATAATGTACGTAATATATGTCAAGGAGGATTGTCGTGAAAAAACTCATCAAATGCGGGAAACTATATGATGGTGTACAAAACAGTATACAGAGCAATATGGAAATTTTGATAGATGGGAAAGTGATCGAATCGGTTGGCCATAATCTGCCAGTGCCAAATGGTACAGAAATCATTGATCTCAGTGATTGTACTGTAACGCCTGGTATGATTGATGCTCACGTCCATAGTCAATATGTAGACTGGCATACTCGCAATCACGATATTGTGTATCGTGGGCCGGCATGGAAAGCTATGTGTCATTTATATGTGGCACGGGAATGTCTGCATCGCGGTTTTACCACGATTCGTAGCATTGGTAACTCTACTTATGAAGCCCGCGGCAGCCTTGCTGCTCGTGAAATGATAGATTTAGGGCTATTTCCAGGCGCACGCATGGTAGTTACGCCACACTATATGGCAGATATAGGCAGTCACGGCGATCATTCCCAGTATCTCAGAGGAAACCCTGATTTGGCAGAAGCTTTTGCACAGATGACTCCAACTATAGGTACCGGAGCTGACTTCTTCCGTCATGCTGTACGCAACGAGATTAAGATGGGTGCTGATTTCATTAAAATCATGATTAACGGTGGATTCAGTACACCAAATGATACACCAGATGATCAACAGCTTAGCGATAATGAAATAAAGACGATAATCGACACAGCTCATGAGTTAGGGCGAACCGTAACGGCGCACATTTACAATTCTGATTGTATGAAAAAGGTCGCCCTCATGGGTATTGATGGCATGGAGCATGGATCACTTATTACGGAAGATACTGCTCGCCTAATGGAAGACCGCGACATTTACCTCGTTCCGACATTCTGCCCATATGATGACATTATTCATCTCAACGAGGAT
>OKSC01002340.1_pt1 | contig 16280 bp, 13 predicted proteins | sample 1601161 | NCBI WGS metagenome assembly OKSC01 (sample SAMEA3541552, study PRJEB24748) | human gut metagenome | biome: human gut; feature: human-associated habitat; material: faeces | place: China | collected 2012
CTTGGTTACGGTGGCGATGCCTCGCTCGCGGCGGCGCATTCTTACACTACAACGGGCCGTGGGTATTGGTATGGCTCGGCTGGCGTGGCTGATTTGGCTGGGTGACGCAGGGTGAATTGCCTCGGCTCGACGAGGCAAGAGGGGCGCAGCCCCTTTATTAACCCGGCGTAGCCGGGTCGCACGATTTTTATTTTTTTGCATTTCCTCTTTTGATTTTCTGGTTTTCTTGTTATAATGCTTTTGGGTTATGCGGTGTTTCCGTTAGCTTTTTCGTTCTGAGTTCCTCGCGCCCCTTTGTAGTGGGTGGCGCGGCGTGCGGGCCTCGTGGCGTTGCTGCAACCTTAATAACAATGGCAATGCCTCGCTCGCGGCGGCTAATTCTAACAATACAACGGGCAATAGGAATTGGAATGGCTCGGCTGGCGTGGCTGATTTGTCGATTACACCATACATTATATACTGCACCGTATAATCCGCCCATATCGGGAAAATTGTGTTTGAAACCAGCGGGGGCTAGTAGCGAGAGCGGACGCCGCCGACGACACAAATCAAAGGAGGATTTACTGGTGAAAACGTACTGCAAGCCAGCGGAGATCAACATCGAGAGCCTTGATTTTATCAAGGAGCAGGTGCATCTGTGCTTTACTGGCAAGCGGTCAAAGAGAAGATTTCAAAATTTATTAGTGTCTACCGGGAAAATCACGCGAGCTGAACTGCGTGAAGAAATCCGAAATTGTACTTGCAACAAAAGCCTAACGGCCATTGACGCCGTGGCCGAGCAGGCTCATGCCGACATTCTGGCGCGCAGCGTTTCGTTTGAGCCTGTGCGTCAGTTCCAACTGCGGGAAAACGGGAAGCTGCGCAACATCTGCGAGGAAAGTCCGTGGCAGCAGATTTTTGAATACATTGCAAAGGGAGCGCTCGACCCGCTCTTCCGCGCAAAGCTGCTGCCGATCCAGTATGGAAGTCTGCCCGGAAAAGGACAGATTGCCGGGAAGCGGCAGAACGAACGCATCCTTCGCCGGATGCTCCATAACAAGACCGATGCCGCAAAATGCGACGTTAAAAAGGCTTATCCTTCCACGACAGTCGAATGCGTTATGAATCTTCTGCGCCGCGACATCGGAAAGAATAAGCCCTTGCTGTGGCTTGTGGAGGCCGTCATGGCAAACTACCCGGACGGCGTTCTGCTAATTGGCGGGTATCTGCCTTGCTGGCTGTTCAATTATGTTATGAGTTATGTGCTGCGGTACATCCTCTCCCATCGCAAGGTGCGGCGTGGAAAGTCGTTCAAGATGATCCTTGCCATCTGCTGCTATGCCGACGACATCACTGTGTATGGGCGCATATCCAACCTTACAAAAGTGATGAAGGACACCACCAGATGGGCAAAGGAGACGCTGGGGCTGACAATCAAGAGTGCGTGGGATATTATCCACTTTGCGTCCTTTGATGCCGAGCGCCAACAGAACAAGCGCCGCAAGGCTGGCAGCCATCAGCGCACGCCGGGTCTTGATATGATGGGCTATGTGGTACGCCGCACTTATACCATCATCCGAGGCCGCAACTTTGTCAAACTGCGGCGGGCAATCCTGCGTGCCCAGCGCGATCTGGATGCTTTGGGGCATGTGCCGTGGTGGAGAGCACAGCGCATTATGAGTCAGTGGGGCGAAATCAAGCACAGCGACAGCCGTGGCTTTTGCCAGAAGTACAACGTCTATAAAATTATCCGCGCCGCGAAACGTTCTGTATCGTGGCATAGTAAACAGTTACTGTTAAAGGAGCAAACGCATGGAGCAGTATGTTAAAAAGCCCGCTGCCGTGCAGGTGTTCGCACTGAATGGCGCGACGGACATTATCCTGCGTAAGGATATTGCGTCCGAGAAAATCACCGACGAAGAGGGCAACAAGCAGACGGTCTGGAACTGCGATGAGCGCCAGATTCGCGTTGCGTCCGCAGTCACCGAGGAAGAAGTCACGGCGGACTTCGATTCGTGGTGGGACTATCAGCCGCCGCGCGAGGCTGAGCCTGTGACTGCCTCTGACCGTCTGGATGCCCTTGAGGCAGCCGTTTATGATTTGGCGGAGGTGGTATACAATGGCTAAATTTTACGCGACACAAATCCGCATGGGCCGCACGACGCTGGAACAAGTTCCTGCCGTCTGGCGGGAAAAAACGGCGGCTTTGCTGTAAATCATGTATCCGCGAGCACCCTGCAAGGGGTGCTCTTTTCTTTGCACAAAAATGAGGTACACTCTATGGGAAAAAGCATTTTTGATGGCCGCGTGCAGATCAAGTACAGCTATGGCTGCTACGGCATGACACGCGGCGGCGGAAAGACATGGCACGGCGGCATGGACATCGTGGGCGTCGACAGCGACATTATCCTCATGCCGTACTATGAGATGCCCGACGGCACGCAGAAGCCCATCAAAGGCCGTGTGACGCGGGCGCGTATCGTGACCGACCATTCCGACAGAACGTGGGAGTGGGGGTATTATGTTTGTGTCCAGCTTGATGCCGACCAGACCCCCGATGCGGTCAATTTCATGTACTTCTGCCATTGCTCCCGCTTGCTTGTCGATGTCGGTGATCGCGTCATCAGCGGCCAGCAGCTTGCCATCATGGGCGAGACAGGCAATGCAGAGGGCACGCACCCGCACTGTCATTTTGAAGTACGAGCCACGGCCAGCGGCAAGGGGCTTGACCCTACGGCCTATGCAGCTATCCCCAACAAGGCAGGCATCTATGGCGCTGCTCCGGCAGCGGACAAGCCTGCCGAAATCCCTGCCAACAGCGAAAAAGCTGCCACTTCTCTTTTGCAGAACATCACTGTTGGCCCTGTCAGCAGTGGCGATGCCGCCGCAGTTGTTGCGGTCTGCAAGGAACACGGCACGACTGCAGACAGCTACACTAATGCTGAGAATCACTTGCAGATCATCTGCATCCGCAGCGTGGTGCAGGCTGTTGCAGACGCTGTGCTGGCGGTTTGCAAGGAGCGCAAGCTGACTGACGCGAAACTCTACACGAGTCACTGGGCATAAAGGAGGCCTTTTATGAAGCAACTTTTGGAAGCCCTCACTGCGCTGTTGAAGGTGAAAACCATCGTCACGCTGGTTATTATCGTTGTGCTGGCCGTGCTGTCTCTCAACGGAAGCGTCGAGCCGGACAAGTTTCTCACCATCGCAACAATGGTCGTTGCGTTCTATTTTGGAACGCAGAATGAAAAAAAGTCGTAGTTTCCCCCCATAAAATCACCTTTTCGCCCCAGAAAGGATGATTTGCATGAATAGTTTTATCGGATGGATTGGCGGCAAGCGTGCCCTGCGCAATGAGATTCTGCAGCGTATGCCTGCGGACATCGGACGCTATATTGAGGTGTTCGGCGGCGCAGGCTGGGTGCTGTTTGGGCGAGAGCCGAGCAGCAAGGTTATGGAAGTGTTCAATGACTATGACGCAGAACTTGTCAACATCTACCGCTGCATCAAGTACCACTCGGACGCCCTGCAGCATGAACTCGATCTGCTCCCGGATGCGCGGGAAGTGTTCTTTGACTGTCTGGCACAGGAACAGGTACGCGGACTGACCGATATACAGCGGGCAGCCCGCAGCCTATATCTTATTAAGGCCAGTTTCGGTACAAACCGACACACATTTGCAACTGCACCGAAAGGCGTCTGCAACATTTCTGCATCGTTCCCTGCAGTGCAGGAACGGCTTCGCCGGGTCATAATTGAAAACCTTGACTTCGAGCATCTGATTAAAACCTATGACCGGGAAAACGCGCTGTTTTATTGCGATCCGCCATATTTTGAAACCGAAAAATACTACCGCGCCCGCTTTCAAGAAAGCGACCACAAACGGCTGGCCGACGCGCTTCACAGCATCAAGGGCCGTTTCCTGCTGTCCTACAATGATTGCCCACAGGTGCGGGAGTTGTATGCCGACTGCATTATTGAGCCTGTTTCGCGGCGTAATACGCTGTCTGCGCAAAGTGTGGACGGCTACAAAGAAGTCCTTGTTCGCAACTATGAATTGTAACGGAAAGCGTTATATCTTACCAAAATGAAGACGCCCCACTAAAGATTATTTTAGAATGGTCGCAGGGGCGATAAGGTGATAAAAAATCATCTCTCCCGCTTGTTAGGTGAAAGACGCTGGACACAGGCGCGACTTGCACGAGAAACAGGCATCCGTCCGTCGACCATTTCCGCCTACTATAACGAACTGGCGGAGCGCATCAGTTACGAGCACATGGATCGCATTTGCGAAGCTCTCGACTGTGATGTAAGTGATCTTCTGGAACGAGTGCCTTCTCGGCAGCGTAAAACGGGCAAAGACCTAATCTTAGAACAGCACGGAAACCGAAAAACTAAACAATAAGCGGGAAACGAAAAAGGCGTTTTAGAGGTATTTAAACACTTCTAAAACGCCTTTTTTGTTTCTCAAATTTGAGCGGAAATCCCGCTATTTCTTTTTCATTTTAAAATCAAAGTCTTTTCAATTTTTTTGCAAAGCAACATAGGTGATAAGCGTGACTAAGGGTAAAAAGATTCTGGCGCACGCTGTGCTGATTTTGGCCAGCTTCCTGTCTGTGTTCCCGCTGTACTATATGCTGTGCGGCGCGACGAACACCAGCATTGATGTTGTGCGCGGCAAGCTGATCCCCGGCACCTATCTGGTAGAAAACTTTAAGTCGCTGGTTGCCAACCAGAATCTGGGGCTGGCAATGGCAAACTCCTTCCGCAACGCCATCCTGATGACACTCATCACGCTGCTGGTCTGCTCCATCGCGGGCTATGGCTTTGAAATTTACCACGATAAGGCGAAGGACGCCCTGATGAGCGTCCTGCTGCTGGCGATGATGCTGCCGTTCGTGGCCATTATGATCCCCCTGTTCAAGATGATGTCCCACTGGGGGCTTGTCAACAGCTGGGCGGCGTTCGTGCTGCCGTCCATCTCGACGCCGTTTATGATCATGCTGTTCCGGCAGGCATCGCGTTCCTTCCCCAATGACATTATTGAAGCGGCGCGTCTCGACGGTTTGAGCGAGCTCGGCATCTTCTTTCGGATGTTTGTCCCCATCATGCGCTCTACCTACGGCGCGGCGATGACTGTCACGTTTATGAACGCATGGAACAGCTACCTCTGGCCGAAGATCGTATTCCAAAGCAACGCATCCATCACAATGCCGATGCTGGTCGCAAACCTCAAGAGCGGCTACAGTGTGGACTACGGTATGCTGATGCTGGGCGTTCTGATCTGCACACTGCCCACCGCGATCATCTTCCTCTGCCTGCAGAAGAGCTTTGCCAACGGCATCACGGGTGCAGTCAAGTGATGGACGAACGAACCTACTGCCTGACGCCGGAGCAGTGGCGTCACGCCAAAGCCTGCCTGACGCTGGCAAAGCGCTGGGGGCTGATCGGCGACGACAGCCCCGAGGCGCTGGAACGCCGCCGGGCGGCCAAAAACGCGCAGGCGGAAAGAGCGGAACAGGACGGCAAGCCCGTGTACGGCACGCGGCGCTTCTCTGCCCCTGCCTACCTGCAATATGAGCTGACCCGCTTCAAGCTGGATTTCTCGGAGCCGTGCGAAAAGATCCGTGCGCTGGGTATCTGCCCGGATTTCACCGATGCACAGACCCGCGCCTGGTATGACGCGAATCCGGATCTGTTCACGCGGTACGCCGGCGACAGCTTCCCCTATGAGGAAGTAAAGCAAATCATCGAAAAGCGGATGCGGGAGGAGGTGTACGACAGCCTTGTGCAAGACCTATTACGTGGACCCGCAGACAGGCCGTGACACCAACGACGGCCTGACGCCGGAAAAACCGCTGGCCACACTGTTTGCCGTCAACCGGCTGGCCCTGGCCCCCGGTGACACGGTGCTGCTGAAATGCGGCAGCGTGTTTGAAAAGCAGTTCCTGCACCTGCGCTGCTGCGGCAAAAAAGACAGTCCCATCACGATTGCCGCCTATGGCGAGGGGCCCGCGCCGCGCATTGACGCCGACGGGCAGGGGCTTTGGTATCAGGACTATGGCTGCGCACTGGACGCCCCCACCCATGTGTACCGCGGGTATGTATCCTCCGCCGTGCTGCTGTATGATGCAGCCTATGTCACGGTGCGTGATCTGGAACTGACGAACCGCGCCGACGCTGTCATCGGCGAGCAATATTCCCAGCCGGACAAGCTGGAGCGCACCGGCGTGGCTGTGGTTGCGAAGGACAGGGGCACGCGCTGCGGCATCACACTGCAAAACCTGCTGATCCATGATGTACACGGCAACGTGTACGACAAGCACATGAACAACGGCGGCATTTACATGACCGCCTTGCAGCCCGCAGATGAGACCGCTACCGGCGCGGCACACTTTGCCGATGTGCTGGTCGAGGGCTGCTATGTGGCCCGCGTCAGCCGCTGGGGAATTGCGGTGGGGTATACCTACGCCCACGCGCAGTTCCGGGGGGCCGAGCTGGCAGAAAAAGCCTTTTTGCAGTACGGTCACGAGAATGTCGTTCTCCGTGATAACTACGTGAAAGCGGCGGGCGGCGACGGCCTGACGGTCATGTACGCCCTGCGCCCGCTGGTCGAGCACAACACGGCAGACTCCGTCGCCTGCGAGATGAACGACCGTGTTTATCGGGAGCCGGGCAATCGCATGGGCAAGGTGGCCGCCGCCATCTGGCCGTGGAAATGCAAGGATGCGCTGCTGCGCTGCAACGAAGCCGTTGACACGCGGCTCAATCAGGACGGCATGGCCTACGATGCCGACTCCGGCGACGGCACGGTGTACGAGCACAACTACAGCCGCATGAACGAGGGCGGCTGCGTGATGTTCTGTTTGGAGGAGGCCATCCACAACACCTTCCGCGGCAACGTCAGCTACGACGACCTCGGCGGCACGATTAGCCCTTCCCAGAACCCGGACGCCCTGCTGGAGCACAACACGTTCTATCTGCGTGACGGCGTGCCCTTCGTGCGCGCCCGCATGGATGGAGGCAGCTACACCGAGAAGGATGATACGATCCTCCCGCTGCCCTAAAAAGCAAAAAATAACCCCCCCGCCCCGGATGTCGAATCTTTCCGCATCCGGGGCGGATTTTTGTACGCATTTTGCCCGTTCGGGCGGGGTTTGCGCAAATGTCGAATGTATGGTAAAATACAGGTAAAATCAGCTTTTTGGGGGGCATCTTATGGGCATTGTAGTCATCGGTGCGGTTTTTGTGGACATCAAGGGGTATCCGCTGTCCACCTATATCCCGGGCGGGCGCAACGCGGGCCGGGTCGAGCAGGTCCACGGCGGCGTCTGCCGCAACGTGGCGGAGGACATTGCCAATGTCGAGCTGCGCCCCACCTTCGTCAGTCTGGTGGACGACACCGGCTCCGGCCAGGACGTCATTGACAAGCTGGCCCGGCACAAGGTCAACACCCGCTACATTCAGCGCATGCCGGACGGCATGGGCACCTGGCTGGCCGTGTTCAACAACGACGGCGATGTCTGCGCCGCCATCTCGAAGCGGCCCGACACGACGCCGCTGACCGCATTATTAAAGGAAAAGGGCGACGAGATCTTTGCCGACTGCGACGGCATCGCCATCGAGTTTGATCTGGAGAAGGACACCGTCAAGCAGATTTTGCACTACGCCAAAAAGTACCGCAAAAAGGTCTACGCCGCGGTCTCCAACATGAGCATCGCCATGGAGCGCCGCAGCCTCCTGCAGGAGATCGACTGCTTTGTCTGCAACCAGCAGGAGGCCGGGCTGATGTTCTCCGACGATTACGACCACCTGACGCCGGACGAGATGCGCGCCACGCTGGCCGCCAACGTGCGCAGCGCCAACATTCCCTGCATGGTCGTGACGATGGGCGAGCAGGGCGCCGTCTACGCCCGCACCGACGGCGAGAGCGGCATGGTGCCCGCCAAGAAGGTCGATGTCCTCGACACCACCGGCGCGGGGGGATGCTTTCTTCGCCGGGACGGTCATCGGCCTGACCTACGGCAAGACGCTGGCCGAGGCCTGCGAGATCGGCAGCCGCCTGGCCGCGTCGGTCATCTGCATCTCGGAGAATGTCTGCCCGCGGTTCCGCCCGCAGGAGTTCGGGCTCGATGTGCCGGTCACAGACTGATTTTTTGGTTTTTTGGCACGCATTTCCCTTATTTTTCCATTTTTCCGATTTCGCACATTTTGCCTTTTTAGCAGTTTTCTATCCGCACATTTTCGGCTTATATGACAGTTTCGGTGCATTTCAGTATCGGGATTTTGCGCACAGTTTTTCGAAAATTTAAAATATTTAGTTACTGTATAACCAAACATGAAAACAGACAACCTCATCCCCGCAGCCCCGCTTGACCGGCGGGAGCTTGCACCCGGCGTGCAGCTCTGCTTCACCCGGCTGGACACGCCGCTCTGCCCGCCCCCGCTGGACTGGCCGCGGCTGCTCGTCTTTGATTTCTGCCGCAGCGGACGACGCGCCATCCCGGACGGCGCACAATATGCCATCGTGACGGAGGGTCATGCCGCCGTCAGCTTTGCTGTGCCCGGCGCGGACTTCTACCTGCCCGGCAGCCAGTACGAGGCGCTGCAGCTTTTCATTGACCCCGACGCCGTGCAGGCAGACAGCTTTTTGACGCTGATGGGGCTGGAAATAGGCGGCATCGCGGATTATTTCTGCCGCGGCGGCGTCCACTGCTGCCCGATGAGCGACGCCATCACGGCCATTGTGGACGAGGTCTGGGACGACGCCGCCTACGCCGCCCCCGGCGAGCTGCGCTATGCCGCCGTGCGGCTGCTGTATGAGCTGCTGCGCCTACCCGACGAGGCCGACACGGCCCGCTGCCCCGCGCGGCAGGTCGAATGCGTGCGCGAGGCCGAGACGCTGGTCCTGCAGGACCTCTCGGTCCGCCGCCCGGCCCGTGAGCTGGCCGACCATTTTGGTTTGAGCGAGAGCGGCTTCAAGCTGTACTGCCAGAACGTGCTGGGCGAGGGGTATCTCGCCTACTTCCGCCGCCGCCGGCTCGAAAGAGCCGCCGAGCTGCTGCGCACGACCCCCCAGCGGGTGCAGGACATAGCCGCCCGGGTCGGCTATGAGAGCCAGGGCCGCTTTGCCCAGGCGTTCTACGACCAGTTCCGCCTGACCCCGCTGGAATACCGGCGCTTGTCGAAGTAAAATTCCTTGGCCACCTTCCTCGCAGGGGGAGGCAAGAAAGCCACGACCCGAAAGGAGCGGAAAATTGAACAACATCACGCGCTCGATTTTCCGTGCCATTCATGAGGGGCGGTGGTTGAGCATTGAATACAAAAACCAACAGACCCAGCAGACCAAATATTGGGTCGCTATCCGCGGGCTGAACCCCAGGACCCGCACCCTGAACGTTGACGGGCTGCATCTGGGCAAATTAAGCGTGCAGGCACTCGACCATATCAGCATCGACCGCATCCAGACCGCCGAGGTCGTGGACGGCTCGTGGTGCCCCGTCAACCAGACGCTCATCGACGACATCCGCGACAACCCCGGGCGGTACGCGGCGCTGTTTGACAACGCCGCCAACCTGCGGGTGCTGGACTATCTGGCCGCCTGCAACCGGCTGGACGCCACGCCCTACCAGTCCAACTACAGCCTGATTCATCAAATTGACGCCGACTGCTTTGCCGATTATAAGGAGGACACGCTGGAGCTGACCGACGACCAGTTCCGTGAGCTGGTGGGCCGGTTCCAGCGCCGGGTCGAGGACCGCCGCCAGAACACCGCCCGCCCCAGCCTGCCCACGCTGGGGCTGAACCTTATCAGCATTGACACCCGGCAGGGGCTGTACGTGCTGGCCTACCGCCCGCTGCGGCTCGACGTGAAAAAGCGCGCCCTGCGGGCCGAGGCGGAGCCGGTCATCTGCCGGGAGTTCACCGTCAACGGCAGCAAGCTGAGCATCCATCAATTTCTGGATGCCGACGACTATACGCTGCTGGACGAGTTCACGAAGCACGCCGAGACCATCAAGGACCGCATCACCCGCAGCAACCCGCGGGTGCGGGTCGATGACCTGCCCTACCTCGTCGCCATCAGCCGCGACTGCCCCGTGGACTTGGAGCATGAGTACCGCGGCATCCTTACTATGTTCGAGGACCCCTCCGGCGAGACAGCCACCGCCCCGCTGCGGGCCTTCTTCGGCGAGATGACCGCCAAGCCGCGCCGCCGCAAGTCCTACCCGCTGGCGCTGCTGAACAACAAGGTCAATCTGGACCAGCTGCTGGCCATCAACAACGCCATGCGCTACCCGCTGGCCTACGTGCAGGGCCCGCCGGGCACCGGCAAGACCAACACCATCGTCAACACGCTGACGACGGCGTTTTTCAACGAGCGCACGGTGCTTTTTTCCAGCTACAACAACCATCCCATTGACGGCGTTGTGGAAAAGCTGCAGGCCGTCACCTACCACGGCCAGACCGTGCCGTTCCCGATCCTGCGCCTTGGCAACAACGAGAAAACCGTCGAGGCCCTGCGCACCATCGACCAGCTGTTTGAGCAGTGCAAAAAAATCCCCGTGCCGGAGCGGCTGCTGGACAAAAACCACGCGGACCGCACGGCCCGCGCCAAACAGCTGACTGCCCTGCTGGAACGGTATGAGCGCATCCTGGATTTGCGGGAGCGGCGGGAGACCATCCGGCGCCTGCTGGACGCCCGCGGCCAGATGAACTTCCAGTACGAGCTGCAGGCCGGGCAGCTGCCGCAGGTGGACCGTGAGCTGGCCGCCTACGGCAGCATCGACTCTGCCGACGCGCTGGCTCTGCTGGACCGCAACGAGGACGAGCTGCTGCGCTACCTCTACTACACCTCGGCCCGCTGCATCCGCCGGTTGGAGGAGCCGAAATATAACGATTTAATGAGCATCGTCCACAGCCCCGACACCGACAAGGAGCGGGTCACGCAGTTCAACAAGTACCTCTCGGAGCCGGAGAACCTGAAAAAGCTGCTGCGCGTCTTTCCCATTGTGGCCACGACCTGCATCTCCGCCCACCGTCTGGGCGACCCGGAGCCGAGCTTTGACATGGTCATCATGGACGAGGCCAGCCAGTGCAGCACGGCCATGTCTCTTGTGCCCATCCTGCGCGGGGCGTCGCTGATGCTTGTGGGCGACCCGCAGCAGCTCTCGCCTGTCATTCTGCTGGACCCCGCCGACAACCGCACGCTGCGCCGCCGCTACGGTGTCACGCAGGAGTACGATTACATCGAAAACTCGATCTACAAATGCTTTCTGGCCTGCGACGCCGTCAGCGACGAGACGCTGTTGAGCTACCACTACCGGTGCAGCCCCAAGATCATCGAGTTCAACAATCGCAAATACTACAACCACAAGCTGCACATTGCCAGCCGCGAGACCGACCCCACGCCGCTCGTCTATGTGGACGTGCCCAACGACACCACCGACGAGAAAAACACCGCCCCGCAGGAGGTGCGCCGCATCGAGGCATACCTGACCGCGCACCCGGACAAGCAGGTGGGCATCATTACGCCGTTTGCGAAGCAGCGCGCCGCCATCGAGGCCATGCTGCGCGCGAAGCACTTTGAGAACGCCGCCTGCGGCACGGTGCACGCCTTTCAGGGCGACGAGAAAGACGTGGTCATCTTCTCCCTGGCGCTGACCGACCAGACCCGCCCGCGCACCTACGACTGGCTGAAAACGAACAAGGAGCTCATCAACGTGGCGACCTCCCGTGCGCGGGAGCAGCTGGTCATCCTCTCGAACCAGGCCGCGCTGGACCGCCTGCACGCCGACAGCACCGACGACGACATTTACGAGCTGGTGCAGTACGTGCGCAAAAACGGCCAGTCCGAGGTGACCGAGAAGCCCGCCGCCAGCCGTGCGCTGGGCATCAAGCCCTACAGCACCAAGACCGAGGATGCCTTTTTGGAAAATCTGAACCACGCGCTGGACAACGCCTTCCTCGACGGCAGCCGCTGCACGGTCCGCAAGGAGGTACCCATCGCCCAGGTGTTTGAGGATAACCCCGGCTGCGCCGACCTTTTCTACACAGGGCGGTTCGACTTCGTCGTCTACCAGCGGGAGGGCCGCCGCCTGATGCCGATTTTAGCCATCGAGCTGGATGGCCGCGAGCACCGCGACGACCCCGCCGTCCAACGCCGTGACCGCAAGAAGGACCAGATCTGCCGCGAGCACGGCTTTGAGCTGATCCGCGTCGAGAACAGCTACGCGCGGCGGTATAATTATATCAAGAGTATTTTGATCAATTACTTCCGCAAGGTGTCGTAGCACCCGCAAACGGGCAGAGCCCGCGCATCCCAGCGTAAAACCGAAAAGTCCTGCCTCCCTTTCCCGGAGACAGGACTTTTTCCTTTTTACCGCCAGTGAAACGTAACCATGCCGTAAATATAAATAAACAAAATCGCACCCGGCACAAAATACTTAAAAATCGGCTTCATCCAGGGGCGGACCTTCAGGCCCCTGCCGGTGTTGGCTTCGGCCACAAAATTGTCCCAGCCCCAACCAAAGCAGTTGCAGCAGAACAGCGCCAGCACCAGCGACCCCAGCGGCAGCACATTGTTGCTGACGATGAAGTCCCAGAAGTCCAGCCACGCGCTGCCCGGCGCAAACGGCTGGAAGTGCAGCACGCTGTAGCCCAGCGCCGTCGTCAGCGCCAGCAGAAAGATGCCGACGCCGCAGACCACGCAGCCCTTCGGGCGGCTCCACCCGGTCAGCTCACGCACCATGGCAAGGATATTCTCGCAGACGCCCAGCACGGTGGACAGCGCCGCAAACACCATGAACAGGAAGAACAGCGCACCCCACCAGCGGCCCCCGGCCATATTGCCGAACACCCCCGCCATCGTGTCAAACAGCAGACTGGGGCCTGCCGTGACCTCCAGCCCGTAGGTGAAGCACGCCGGGAAGATGACGATGCCCGCCAGCACGGCCACGAACGTGTCGAGAAAAATGACCCGCAGTGACTCGCCCATGAGCGCGTGATCCTTGCCGATGTAGCTGCCGAAGATCGCCATGCCGCCCATGCCGACGGACAGCGAGAAAAACGCCTGGTTCATGGCCGCCACGATGACCCCGCCGTCAATGGCCGAGAAATCCGGCACAAGGTAGAACCGCAGCCCCTCCGCCGCACCGGCAAACGTCAGGCTGTGCACGGCCAACACCAGCATCAGCACCAGCAGCGCGCTCATCATGTATTTGGTCACGCGCTCCAGCCCGCCCTGCAAATTAAAGCTCAGCAGCACAAACGCCGCTATAAGGACCACAAGCAGGTAGGTCACGTTCAGCCCGGGGTCGGCGATCATCTGCGCAAAGCCGAAATCCGCATTCTGCCCGGTCAGGAACTTGACAAAATAGTACAAGATCCAACCCGTGACCACCGTGTAGAACGCCATGATGGCAATGTTGCCGATGAGGCTGACGACGCCGAATACGCCCCACTTGTGGCCGGGCTTTTCCAGGCGCTGGTACATGGTAACGGGGCTGGCCTGGGCGGCGCGGCCCACGGCAAACTCCATGACCATGACGGGCAGGCCCAGCACCAGCAGGCAGAGGATGTAGAGCAGCATAAAGCTGCCGCCGCCATTCTGGCCGCACATCCAGGGGAATTTCCAGACGTTGCCGCAGCCGATGGCACACCCCGCCGACAGCATGATAAAGCCCAGGCGGCTGCTCAGGCGTTCGCGTTCGTTCATAAATCAGTTTTCCCTTTCGGTAGTGATTTCCGCGCAGACAATTTCCGTGCGGCCCTGGGTGCGGAACTTGTAGCCCCAGGTGCCCGTGCCACCGCTGACGATGGCATCGCAATGGTCTGCAATGTTCTTTCTGCCGTAGTTGCGCTCATTTTTGGCAACCATGCCCACCGCACCCGCAGGCCAGACCTGCCCGCCGTGGGTGTGGCCGCTCAAAATCAGGTCCGCCCCCGCCGCGGCGGCGTTCTTAAAGTCCCGCGGCTCATGGTCGAGCCAGACCGTGTAGTGGTCGTCGGGGCCGCCGGGCATAAGCTGTGCCGCCGTGAAGCGGCTGCCGTTCGTGTACAGATAATCCTTGCGGCCCACGACGCGCACACCGCAGGGCAGCAGGACGGACGTGTCCTCCAGGATGCGCACGCCCGCGGCGGCGAACCCGCGCTCCAGATCCGCGCGGCCAAAGCTCGGCTCCCGCCAGTGGTGGAAAAGGTCGTGGTTGCCGAGGACGTAATACTTGCCCAGCGGCGCGTCCAGCTCGCCAAACAGCTTGCAGAAGGCGTCCAGCTCCTCCGACTCGGTGAACTCGTCGAAAATATCGCCGGTCAGCACAAGCAGGTCGGGACGGCACGCCTCGATTTTTGCTTTCAGCTCAGGGATACGGGTGTGATCCATCGCCGCACAGGCGCGCGGGTGGACATCACTGACCTGCACGATGGTCAGCCTGCCGTTCGGCAGGTTTTTCCGCGTTGTCAGGCTGTATTTTGTCGTACAGAGCCGCAGCGCACGCCGCCGCCCCCACCACATGATAAGGCCCGTCAACAGCCACGGCGTTATGCCATCCAGCCAGATAATACGCCAAACAGTCATCGGTGTGCCGCCGATGCGCCGCAGCGCCAGCCCGATGGCGGTACCGATGCAGTAGAATGTCACAAGATGTCCGGCAAACACGATGCCCAGCCCGAGCGGGTCGCGGCTGATATACGCCAGCACGCCCATCAGCACAAGCGGCAGTCCGTAATACAGCACCGGCCACCGGGCCACCAGCTGTAAGGGCGGCAGCTGCAAAAAGTTCAGGTACAGCAAAGCATCCAGCGCCACCTGCCCGAGGCGCGGAAGAACGAATTGGAAGAAAGGATGATACATTGTGTTGGCCTTTGTTTCGTGAGAGTGCCTTCCCCCAAGGGGGAAGGTGTCTGCGGCCCCGCCCGCAGACGGATGAGGGGAATGCGTGTGGATGCCGCCCGTATACGGGATAGTATGGCAAGGTTGCCCCTCATCAGTCGCCTGCGGCGACAGCTTCCCCCTCAGGGGAAGCCTTTTAACAAAAACACCCCCGCACCTCGCGGCACGGGGGCTGAAATTTAATTTTTACTGCTCCTTCGCCTTGATGGCCGCGTCAATCGCGCGGGCAGCCTCTTTACCGGCACCCATGGCCAGAATGACGGTGGCGGCGCCGGTCACGGCGTCACCGCCGGCGTAGACCATCGGGCGGCTCGTCAGGCCGTCGGGGCCGTTCGTGATCAGGCAGCCGTGCTTGTCGGCGTCCAGACCCGGCGTGGTGGAGCGGATCAGCGGGTTGGGGCTGGTGCCCAATGCCATGATCATCGTATCAACGTTCAGAACGAACTCGCTGCCCTCCTTGACGATGGGGCGGCGGCGTCCGGACGCATCCGGCTCACCCAGTTCCATCTCAACGCAGGTCATACCCTTGACCCAGCCGTTCTCGTCGCCCAGCACTTCCGTCGGGTTCGTCAGCGTCTTAAAGACGATGCCCTCCTCCTCGGCGTGCTCGACCTCCTCCTTACGGGCAGGCAGCTCGGCCATGCCGCGGCGGTAGACGATGTAGACATTCTCGGCACCCAGACGTTTGGCGCAGCGGGCAGCGTCCATGGCGACATTGCCGCCGCCGACAACGGCAACGGACTTGCTCTTCATGATGGGCGTGCGGGAATCCTCCTTGTACGCCTTCATCAAATTGACGCGGGTCAGGTACTCGTTGGCGGAGTAGACGCCGTTCAGGCTCTCGCCGGGGATGCCCATAAAGCGGGGCAGACCGGCGCCGGAGGCCACATACACAGCCTCAAAGCCGTAGTCGTTCATCAGCTCGTCAATCGTCAGCACCTTGCCGATGACCATATTGGTCTCGATGTCAACGCCCAGCTCCTTCAGGCCCTCGACCTCGTGCTGGACGATGTCCTTGGGCAGACGGAACTCGGGGATGCCGTACATCAACACGCCGCCCGCAACGTGCAGGGCTTCGTAGACGGTGACCTTGTAGCCGAGCTTGGCCAGATCGCCCGCGACGGTCAGGCCGGACGGGCCTGCGCCGATAACAGCGACCTTGTGGCCATTGGGCGCGGGGGCGGTGGGCTTGGTATGTACGTTGTTGCGGTACCAGTCGGCAACAAAGCGCTCGAGACGGCCAATGCCGACGGCCTCGCCCTTGATGCCGCGGACGCACTTGCCCTCGCACTGGTGCTCCTGCGGGCAGACGCGGCCGCAGACGGCGGGCAGCGCGCTGGACTGGGCAATGACATGGTAGGCGGCCTCAAAGTCGCCCTCGGCGACGTGCTTGATGAAGCCGGGAATATCA
>OKSC01002342.1_pt1 | contig 16277 bp, 8 predicted proteins | sample 1601161 | NCBI WGS metagenome assembly OKSC01 (sample SAMEA3541552, study PRJEB24748) | human gut metagenome | biome: human gut; feature: human-associated habitat; material: faeces | place: China | collected 2012
AGCGTTCACCGGATTCTTTTGGCATATGCTCTCCGGATACAATGCAAAAACTTTGCTGTCGCCCAAGACAAAGGTCATGACCTGCTGCCTTTTTTTGTGTACACATATGAAGCACAACGTGCTGGCAAAAGACATTTCATTTTCATTTAAGTCACCGGCGACTTTGTTTATCTTGTTCCTTATATTTGATAGGATGAGATTTATAGTTTTCTCCGGCTTGGAATCGAAATAATAATCTATGTCATCCAAAATGATCTTCGCGCTTATTTTACACGCAATCTCGGCGCCTTTTCTGCTGTTTTCGCATGATGACGCACCGTCTGCCACAGCATAAAAAGCCCCCGCAGCCGTTTCTTGAGTATATATATAATCTTGATTATCAAGATTGTTCTCTTTGTGGTATTCACCCGTCTTGGAATACTCTATCGACTGCAAATTAATTGTTTTTCCCTCCTCGAAAGCTTACATCATAGAAAAGCGATACGTTTTCCACAGATTTCTATATGTGAAATAAAGCAGTATTATGTCGAATAAATTCTTATGATTTACTTCCATAAAGCCACCGTCTATGAGCAAATCATTCAGCCCTCTATAGCTTTTCTCTCCAAGCTTAAAACGATGTTTCTCTTGTGCATAGGTATAGAACTGCGAAAAATCATTAAACGGTTTTTCTAAGCCTTTTTTATTTGAGATAATTTTTTCGTTCAAAATATAATTGCAAGCAGCAATCATCAAATTGGCTCTTGTAACAATCAGCGAGCCGTTGTTCTTAATCCCAAACGCAAGCCTTTTATTCTTCTCCTTGTAATAATTTCGGAAAGTCTTTTCGGCTTTTAAGATATCGTCAAAATTCCAACAAGCGCGAAGCAATCCCGCATCATAGCCAATAACGGGGTTGACATAATTGTCGTAAACAAACATTGAAGCGATCTCATCAATACAAACATCTCGTTTTTCCAAGCACTTGCCATTTTTTTCTTCGGAATCAAACACTATTCTAAATTTCTTTTTAATCAATCGTTTTGTTGACTTTAATCTGTCTATAGAGATCGGTTCACTATTCCCGTCAAAGATAAAAATATTGTCGTATTCTTTTTTTCCAATCATCGAGTATGATGAATTTTTCTTTGTCGCATTTATTTCATTGCGCGACAACGGGGTGCCATCGCTACGAAAAAACTCGGTACCCATAGGTGCCATGAGATAACGAAATCTTTTTTCAAACTCGTCTATAGGCATCATTAATCCGGTTTTATATGCAATTCCGGTTCGCTCTGAGATCAGCTGCTCTACGTCATCCTTCGAAAGCTCTTTTTTGCCGTCGTAAACTCTAAAGTGTCCAATCCCGTTTCTTGCAATAAAATCATCCTGCTGTAATTGCCTTCCGTATTCATCGCGGAATCTAAAACCGCTAACCGTATCGAAATAGTCTACAACAACTTTTTCTTTCATCCGAGCTGTTTCCCGTTTTGTCGGCCGGCCATTATCGTCAATATATACGTACTCTGTATGATAGAAAGGAGAAAGCAGCTCGCCGACAATATATTGAGCGGTCTTTGTTTCGGAATATATATTTGTATTCATTTCACGACTTCCGATTACCAAGCTGCATGTATTAGCTATTCCGTCATAGCTGATGTAACTGTTGTCTAAATTTATATTTTCTAATGAGGTTTTCATAATAAGAGACCTCAGCTCTTTAAGCTTTTTTTCCTCCGAATCACTTCTGTTTTGCTTGCAGTTAAGCTCTTGTATTTCACACCAAACGGAATTCGCATTATCAAAAAACTCTGTTAAATCCAAAACAATACCGTCGGCATATTGATCTACTTCTCCCGGGTCATCGCATTCCTTTAACGCTATTTCCATAGCCGCAATCCTGAGCACCTCGGTAAAACGTTTATTGGGCTTTTCACCGCTAAGGGCTTCGCTCAAATCAAGGCAGACGGTAATGCTGTCTTTTTTGCAAGCATACCTTCTGAGAATCATATCCTTAAAATCATTTACACCTTTGTGCGCAAATTCGTCAAACCATAATCGGTACTGCTCGGTTCCGGCCTCAATTTGATTTACAACTTCTTCTTCGGATAAAGCTTCTTCGGATTTATTACATTCGCTGATCATAAGTCTTGCATTAACAAATTTTTCCAAAGCAGTCATGTTGTTTTGTGAAATGAAGAACAAATAGATTACTTCCAAATAATTTTTATAATTAATGCCATAGCCACTAATATATTTTTCCCTTGCGGCACTCTCCTCTTTTTTTTCAACATCTTGAGCATTAAGAACGGCATTTACCAAGTTATCACTATAATAATCAAAGAAAAGATTTTTACGAATATCCGTTTCGTATTCGTCGGGGTTTGTATCCTTGTCGGGTATAACCATGGAGAAAGTCATCTCAAACGCTATCGAAAAAACATACAAGTCTTCTCTGGTAGGATTCTTGCTGGCAAAAAAGCCTTTTGCAATGGAATCCGCAACTTTCAGCATTCTAAAGTTATAGCTTTTTATACGTCCTCTGGCGTTATAATCGAACCTGTCAAAGATTGACTCGTCAACAGTAGCCGCGAACTCCGAAATAACATTTTTTTCCTTTCCCCGGGCATCAAAAAGTTCGCCGGCCGCCTCTAAGCGGTCGCGGTATTTGCTTATTTCTTTACGAAGTTTTTCACATCTGTATCCTTCTCCGTGCGCGTCCTTGTCATGGATAACGCCTTCACACCATCCAAATTGCTTAATAAACTGCTTCAATATCAGAAGACGCGTAGAAATGGCGTATTTACCGTTCACGTCCTTTTGCATTATATCTTCAAGAATCTTCGGTTTACCTTCTGAATTGCAAACAATATGTCCTTCGGAATTTTTTTTGCAAACAAACTCCGGAGATATTTTGTAAAGTCTTTTTACAACAACTCTTCTGATATAATCCACCGAACTTTTATACTCGGTATATTTTTCAGAAAGCAGCTTAAAAAAGGACCTGTCAGCCTCTTCTTGGGTCTTAAGTTGTGATAAAGCACGGTTCAAATTTTCGAGCAATTGTTCATATTTCTTTTGATCGTATTCGCCCGGCAGCGCAGGAATGATGTCTTGGCTCGGCATGGCTCTGCTAACATAGTCGTTAATCTTTATGAGCACTTCATTAAACAGTGAACCGTACTTATCTCCTTTTTTTGCGTTGTTTACCGCAGTGATAAGTTCGTTGCGAAGGCTTTCAAGTTCATCACGCATCCAAAGCTGCTTGAACTCATCTCCGAGTTCATCGTGAACCGACATGAGCACTTTTGTATATTCCATTTCCGACATTGTAGACACATGCGGCACCTCTTTCTTATTCGCAATTATACAAGTATAAGTATACACTGCTAATTGCAAAAAAGCAACAGCGAACAAAACCTTGAAAGCCATAAAAAACCGCGTGTGAATTACGAAGGTATTTATCATTAGGTTTATTTTCCTTTGAAAAATCACATATAAAAGATAACAGTAAACTTCCGATTTTGGCTATTGGGAGTTTTTTCTTTATTATGTCTTTTACGCGCCGGACAGCACATTTTTTCGACCGTCCGAATTCGCGAGACATCGTTCATATTATTCTTGGAAAGTTATTGCTAAACTACTCTTACAAAAAGTCGGATTTCGTTTTAACAGTGTATATTCAAATTGCAATGATGTAAGCAGTCGCATTACCGCAATTCAAATTTCAAAGAGGGACAAACCGGTATTGTTAAAGGTGAATATTTGAATATTATCCGTTGTTACGACGAAGCAATAAACGATTACATATTCATACCTTTTTTGCGCCGCAATATCCCCCTATTTTCTTTTTGTTCCATGTTCATTAAACTAGATGCACCTTGATAATAACAAAAATATGTTTTATAATAGTGGAAATATATTTGTACGGTGGATTGATTTATGGTTATTTACGAAGGGCACAGAAGCGTAAAAGGCGAGTATCTTTATAATCAGATGGACAAAAATCTGAACTTTCAAAAGCACACGCACTGCAACTATGAAATAGTGTTTTGCCTGGGCAGCTGCCTTGTATGCGAGGTGGGCAACACAAAATATGAATTGCACAACGGCGAGGGAATGCTCATACTGCCGGGGTATATTCATTCTTACTCCACGCCCGAGGAGAGCGAGGATTATCTCTGCGTTTTTTCAACCGACCTTGTTTCCCTGTTTTACGAGAAAACAAAAATGAAGTCGTTTTCAAACACGCGGTTCTTGTTCGACGGCAGAGACGACATTGATATTTTGACGGACGAGAGCAGAAGTATTTTTGCAAAGCAGGCTGTTCTTTACAGACTTTGCGCCGCCGTGTTTGAACAGAGCGAGATAGAAAAAATCGATGAGTCCTATTTCGCACTCACCAACTCCCTCTCAATGTATATTCAAAACAATTTCACCAAAAAGCTGAAGCTTCAGGATATAGCAAAGGAATTCGGCTACGATTACAGCTACCTGTCCTCTTTCTTCAACAGGAATTTCGACATGGATTTCGCCTCATTCGTCAACAAATATCGCATACAGTTCGCCTGCGAGCTGCTGAAAAACTCCGACGAGGACGTGACCCAAATAGCAATGAAATGCGGATTCTCCACCATAAGAAACTTTAACCGCGTTTTCAAAAACGAAACGGGACAGACACCCAAAGATTACCGCAGTGCGAACAATTCAAATTACGGCTCGGATTCAAGCCGACCGAAAGCGGATTGAAGCCCAAAGGCTCATTGAGCTTTATAATTATATTCCGCACTTTTGCAGCAAAAAAAATCAAGGCAGAGGGCGTGCCTCTGCCTTGATTTTTTATTTTATCGGACTCGCATATCACTCTTTGATTTTGGGATACAGCTCCGACCATTTCGAATATTTTTCACCGTAATATTTCGTGAGCTTGCCGTCGGGCAGAACGCGAGTGTAGCCTGACTTGACGGCACTTCTTAACCGCTCATAGCCGTCCTCCGGCAGGCAGGCTCTTGCGCCCAACAGTGCGGCACCCAAAACGGCTCCGTGTTCAACCTCCGGAAGCAAAAGCTCGATGACCAGAACAGATGCGATGATTTTCACCCATTCCTTGTTTCGCGTGCCGCCGCCGCAGGTTTTTGAAGTCTCGATATGTATTCCGAGATCCCGGATGATATCAAGATTTTGCTTTATCGCAAAAGCGACGCCCTCCAATACGGCAAGAGTCATCTCGTCTTTTGTCGTATTGAGCGACAGACCGAAAAATGCGCCGCGAATATTCGAGTCGTTTATCGGCGAGCGCTCGCCCATAAGATAGGGCAGGAACAGGACCTGACTTTTGCCGATATATTCGGAGAAAGCTCCGTCATATGATGATTTCGTTATATTTTCGACCCACCATTTTTGGCAGCTTGCCGCGGACAAAATGCAGGCGAGATAATGATATTCGCCCGTCGCGGAGCAAAATGTGTGTATCGCTCCGTTCGGCGCATAGTTGAACTCGTCGCTTGCAACGAAAATCGTGCCCGATGTGCCGAGTGAAATATTGCAGTCTCCGCTTTTAATTGTATCCGTTCCTACGGCGGACGCCGCATTGTCGCCCGCTCCGATAACGATTTTGACGTTTTCGTTCAGTCCCAGCTCATCGGCAACGGATTTTTTGAGCGTTCCTACCGTCTGATAGCTCTCATACACCTTCGGCAGATTCTTTTCGCTTATACCGAGCACGGACAGCATGGGCTCAGACCAGCAGCGGTTTTTCGTGTCAAAATACAGTGTGCCCGCCGCATCGGAGCAGTCGGTCGCAAACACTCCGCTGAGCCTGTATGCCACATAGTCCTTGGGGAGCATGATTTTTTCCGTCTTTTGAAAATTCTCCGGCTCATTGTTTTTGAGCCAAAGCACTTTGGGCGCGGTGAAGCCGGAGAACGCGATGTTTCCCGTGTTTTGCTGGAGCGTCTCTTTGCCGATAACATTATTGAGATATTCGGTTTCACGCGAGCTTCGGCTGTCATTCCACAAAATGGCGGGGCGGATCACATTGTCGTTTTCGTCGAGCACGACAAGGCCGTGCATCTGCCCCGAAAAGCTGACAGACGCAACGCTGTTTTTATCGATATCGGACACAAGCTCTTTTATTACGGATATGCTCCCGTCATACCAATCCTGCGGGTTTTGCTCGCTCCAGCCGTCTTTGGGATAATATACGGGATACTCTCTTTCCGCTGTTTTGACTATCGCGTTTTCGCTCAGCAGCATTCCCTTTACCGACGAGGTTCCTATATCGAGCCCTATGAAATAATCCATTTACCGCACCTCATTTAAACAGAATTCGATTTATTTCACCTTGAATTTTTTCCTGTCTGCCGGAGCAGGGCGTCTCGCAGGACTTTTTCTCACAGGCAAGCTCGGACAGCTGCGAAAGCGTCACTTCTCCGCTCCTGATTTTTTGACCTAATTCCGAGTTGAAAGAAGCATATTTTTTCTCGATAAATCCGTCAACCGTTTTGCTCTCTATGATTTCGGCGGCCTTTATTAAACCGAGGGCGAACGTGTCCATGCCGAGAATGTAGCCGTAGAACATATCCTCCGCGGTGTTGCTCGTCCTGCGGTTTTTGGCGTCAAAGTTAAATCCGCCCGTAAGTCCGCCGTTTTTGAGAACCTCATACATACACATCGTCGCGCTGTAAACATCAAATGGGAATTCATCGGTGTCCCAACCCAAAAGGAGATCTCCCTGATTCGCGTCTATGGAGCCGAGCATACCGTTTATGGCGGAAATTCTTAATTCATGCTGGAAGGTGTGACCGGCGAGGGTCGCGTGATTGGCTTCAATATTCAGCTTGAAATCCTTATCGAGTCCGTACTGCCTCAAAAAGCCTATCGCCGTCGCCGCGTCGAAATCGTACTGATGCGTCATGGGCTCCTTCGGCTTGGGTTCGATATAGAAATCGCCCTCAAAGCCGATGCTTCTGCCGTACTCCACGGCCATGCGCATAAGAGACGCTATGTTTTCCTGTTCAAACTTAACATCGGTATTCAGCAGCGTCTCGTAGCCCTCTCTTCCGCCCCAGAACACATAGCCCCTGCCGCCGAGCTTGACGGTAATATCGAGCGCTTTTTTTATTTGCGCAGCGGCAAAGCAATAGACATTGACATCGTTGGTGCTGCCTGCGCCGTTCATAAATCTCGGATTGCCGAACATATTCGCAGTTCCCCAAAGGCACTTTATGTCCGTGCCATTCATCTTTTCAAGGATATAATCCGAAATTTCATCAAGGCGCGCGTTTGTAACATTTATGTCTTTATCCTCGGGGACTAAATCGACATCGTGGAAGCAGAAATATTTGATTCCGAGCTTTTGCATGAACTCAAAGCCCGCGTCCACCTTTGCCCTTGCGTGCTCCATGGTGCCGGGAGCTGCTCCGAACGACTTATCCGCCGTGCCGACGCCGAACATATCCGCGCCGCTCGCACCCAAGTTATGCCACCACGCCATGGCAAACGGCAGATGCTCGCTCATTTTTTTGCCGAGTATCACTCTGTCGGGGTCATAAAATTTAAACGCGAACGGGTTTGAGCTTTGCTCTCCCTCATAATTTACTTTCTTTACAAAATCAAAATATTCCATAATATCAGTCTGCCTTTCTCATATATTCTTAATTAATCAAACAGTGACCTCGAGCTTGCGGCGCATCGCGTCCTCGCTGTCCTGACCGACATAGAATGTATATCTATCCTCTAAATACCATTCTCCGCTCTTTTCGTCATAGAATTTAAGGTCGTCTTTGTAAACGGTTACGGTCTCCTCGACTTCTTCCCCTGCCGGGACATTGATTTTTCTGAAGCCCTTGAGAAGCTTTACGGGATGATCCCCGTCCGCTCCCGCATAAACCTGAACGACCGTCTTTCCGTCGAAGCTGCCGATATTTTTGATTTTCAGCGATACAGCTATGCTGTCGCCGCTGTTTTCAATATGTACGTCGAAATATTCAAACTCGGTATAGGACAGACCGAAGCCGAACGGGAAAGCGGGCTTTTTGCCCTCCTTGTCGAGCAGCGTATAGCCGTGATAGTAGCCGTAATCGATAACCCTGGTTTTATCTCCGGGGAACAGGAACTTAGGATAATCGTTCTCGTCCTCGGCAATTGTAAACGGCAGATGACCGCTCGGAACCGCTTTGCCCGTCAGGATATCCGCAAGCGCGTTTCCGCCCTCCATTCCGCTGTAAAAAGAATGAAGTATCGCTGATGCCTCGTTCTTCCACTCCTCAATAATATAGGCGCTTCCACCGACAATATCGACTATCGTATTCTCGCAGTTTGCGCAGATACGGTGAATGAGCGCCACCTCATCCGATGGGATACGCAGCGAATATCTGTCGCCGCCGTGCACTTTTTCCGCCGCATCGTCATTGCTTGAGAAGTTTGCAAGATTCTCGCCCTCTTGCTTATAGTCGCTGCCCACGCAAATCAAAACGCAGGAGCAGTCTTTTATTTCATCCAGCCTTGAAGATATATCGAGGCTCTCGCAAAGCACGACATTTTCTTTTCCGAACGCATTGCAAAGACCCTCATACGGCGTTACGGTATACGGACTCGCAACGCTGCTCGAGCCGTGGTCGCCGACATTGATTTTGTTGGCATACCGCCCGACAACGGCGATTTTTTTGATATTTTTAAGCGGAAGTATGCCGTTGTTTTTCAGCAAAACCGTGCCCTCGCACGCAACCTTTTTTGCAAGCATCGCATGGGCTTTGCACGCGATAACATCTTTGGATTGGCGCTTGATTTTGGGCGTTATTTTTATTAAGCCTGCCAAGACGTTCCGAACCGCCGTGTCGATATCCCGCTGCGATATTTTTCCGCTCTTTAAATAGATCGGCAGCGCGGTATAAAGTATCTTCATCGGCATCTCCACGTCCATGCCGGCTTTTATTGCCTTTTCTCCGTTTCTCAACGCAAAGAGAAAATCGGTAATTGCAAAGCCCTCAAAATGCCACTGGCCGCGCAGAATATCCGTGAGCAAATACCTGCTCTCGCAGCAGTGCTCGCCTCTCAAAAGGTTATAGGCACCCATGATAGACATGGCACCTGCGTCAATACACTTCTTGAAATGAGGGAAATACACCTCCTGCAAGGTCTTTTCATCCGCATGAACATCTACCGAAAATCTGATGTTTTCAATGCTGTTGCAGGCAAAGTGCTTCGGACAGGCGATAACGCCGTTATCCTGCACAGCGCGCGTCAACGCGACGCCCATTTTTCCGAGCAAAAACGGATCCTCGCCGTATGTTTCCTGCGCTCTGCCCCAGCGGGGATTGCGCAAAAGGTTAATGCATATGCCGGCAAAATAGTTGGCGTCCCCGGCTATAGTCTCTTTTGCTATAGCGGTGCCGACCTCGTATTCAAGCTCGTCGTTGAACGTAGCTCCCCTTGCCATAGAGACGGGGAAGCAGGTGCTGTTGCCCATAACAACGCCGCGGGGTCCGTCCGAAAAAGCTATCGCCGGAATCTCAAGGCGCTTGACTCCGCCTGCAAGGCAGGGACGGTGATTGTACTTTTTGCCCTTGGTTATCAAATCGTAGCAGTTTCGCTGAGCAAACTGCCTGCCCGAAAGCATTTTCAGCTTTTCTCTGAGAGTCAATTCGCTGCACAGCTGCCGACAGACCTCCTTCAGCGTTTCGCTCGTCGGAGATTTTTGATATAAGCTTACCGCTTCGTTGTAATTCATAATTAACGCTCCTTTTCAGACATATTTTTGTTTTATTCTATATCCATTATACAAGATATATCTTGATAATAACAGAAATATGTTTTATAATAATGGAAATATATTTGTGCGGTGATTAATTTATGGTTATTTACGAAGGGCACAGAAGCGTAATTTGAATTTTATTTGCAGGTATTTGTTATAGACGGTTATCCTGTCGACCGTCTGTTTTATGATGAAGCCATTCTGCGCGTCCGGCACTGTTCCGTTTCCGACTGCTTCTTCGAAGTTTCTGACAATTACTTCGTCGTCACGGAGTGCGCGCCTTGCTCGCAGGAAGTGCGCACGCTTTGATTTTCATGCGGTTCACCGCACTTCATTGGCGAAGCGTCTTCATTTTTCATGCACCGAAGGTGCGCTTAGTTGAAAAATATAGGTGCTTTCACCGTAGGTACGCTGAGGGACTCTTTGATTTTTAGACCTTTAGCTTACGGTTAACATTCTTCGACGATTAGACGCTTACAGGGTTTTTCATTTTGTCTAAAAAGCCAAGCGCAGCTGACGTAAAATCCATCGGCTGCGCCTATATGTTTTTATATTATTCGGTTATGTCATCACATGGCTTTTTAAATAATATTGCTCACATTTCAACGCTGTACACATATTTTCCGCTTGAAACTTCAAAGCTCTTTCCGTCGGGCAGCGTGATGACAGCGCTCGTGTTAAACGGAACATTAATCGAGAGGACAAAAACGCCGTTTTCAAAATTCCAATTGATTTTGATAGTTCCGCTCGAAAGCTTTTTGAAACATGACACGCTCGTGAGTCCGCCTCCGACGAGGGGTGCAACCTTAAATTTTTTGTAGCCCGGCTCAATCGCTTCGAGTCCCGCGACGCGCCTATATAACCAATCGCCGACTGCACCGTTCGCATAATGGTTGAAAGAAACCATTCCTCCGCCGACAGCGTTTATCAGACCGCTTCCCGGATCTTTTCCGAGATTGACGGTTCCATCGGGTCGAAGCGCGTCCCAACGCTCCCAAATTGACGTTCCCCCGGCTTTGACTTCATATAACCACGACGGGACGGTGTCCTGAAGTAAAAGGTCATATGCTTCATTTATATATCCGTTGTCCGAAAGGGCAAAAAGGAGATATGGTGTTCCGAGGAAGCCGGTGGAAAGATGATTATCGGCTTCTTTCACGAGTCTTAAGAGGTTTTCAGCATATTTTTTTCTTTCCTCTCCGCTCACCATTCCAAAATACAGCGGGCAAACATAGGCCGTTTGAAACTCGTTTTTGAGCGTTCCTTTTTTGTCGGTAAAAACGTTCCGATATGCGTTTTCGATGCACTTTCGCTTTTCTTGAAACGCCTTAGCCTCCTCTTCAAAACCGAGAATGGTCGCAATTTTTGATGCGAGGGCGCAATCGTTGGCATAATATGCGGTTGAAATCCACTTCTTTTTTGCCATCCATTGCTTTTGATTTTCGTTCGGAGCGCACCAATCGCCGTAAGAAAATCCGTGCGACCAAATGTATCTATCTTCCCCCGATGAAAACGCCGCCGCTTTCTTTTCGACTCCCGAAAGATATCTTTTCATCATCGGATAAAACTTTTCAAGAATGGTTTTGTCCCCGCTGTTTTGATAAAGCGCCCACGGGACAAGGAAAACACAGTCGGACCAGCCGGCCGTAATCTTTGTTCCGCCGAAATGTTTGACCCGAGGAACAACGACGGGGATTCCTCCGTCTTTTGTCTGCTGTGCCTTCACATCAATAAGCCACTTTCTAAGAAAGCGGTTCATATTGAAGTTGAAACACGCCGTCGAAGCAAAAACGGAGATGTCGCCCGTCCAACCGAGTCTTTCGTCGCGCTGAGGACAGTCAGTCGGGATCTCAAGGAAGTTTGAAAAACCGCTGTATCTGATATTCTTTTGAAGGCGGTTAATGCTTTCGTTGGAGCAGAAAAAGTCTCCCGTTTCCTCGTCAATCGAGGAAATAACCTTCATTCTGACCTTGACGTTTTCAGGCTCAATTCCGCAAAGCTCGGCATAACGAAAACCCATAAAGGTAAATTTCGGGCAGTAGGTCTCTTCTTCTCCGCCGCAAACATATTCAAGCTTTGCTTTCGCCGAACGCAGCGGCTTTGTAAAAAGCTCGCCGTTCAAAAGAACCTCCGCATGTCGAGCGGTTATCCTCTGCCCTTTTCTCCCTTTAATTTCAAGTTCGAGAACTCCGGCGCAGTTTTGACCAAAATCATAGATATAGCCGTTTTGACTTTTTTGAATCTCTTTCGGTTCGAGCGTTTCGATTATTTTTGCAAATTTTCCGTACGATGCGACGAGGCGCGGAGAAATACGGGGCTTCTCTTTTTCGGCATTTTCGAAGATCGCCTTGCTTAAGGTTTTCGTTGCGTCGAATATCTCTCCGTTATAAAACGACACGTCTCTGACAGGCCCGTCAGCGGTAACGAGCCAGCTTTCGTCGGTTTTAATTTCGTCTTTTCGCCCATCGTCATATTCGATTTGAACAAGTGCTTTGAGCGCGAGCCTGTCGGCGCCGAGCTTATTACTTCTATTCAGGCCGAAAATCCCGACCGCCCAACCGCCCGCAACGGTGAAAACCAATTCGTTTTTCTCTTCGAGAAACGGCGCAATGTCATAAACCTGATATTGAAGTCGGTCTTCAAAACTCGTGAAACCGGGAGCAAAGCGGTCGTCGGAAATCTCTTTTCCGCAAAGCGTGAAAGAATAAATTCCGAACGCGGTTGAATAAAGCCGCGCTTTTTTCACCTTACCCGAAAGCAAAAACTGACGTTTGAAGACGAGCGGAATGGGGCTTTTTCCGAAACCGACGTGATAGTTCGGCTTCGTTATCCACTCCGCGGAAAAATCACCGGAAAGAAAGCCCGTTTCAAACTCCGCCGTTTTTTCGGCTTTGTTTCCGTAATTGTCACAAACCGTCGCTTCTACCGTATAAACCGTGCACGGAAGAAGAGCTCTTCCGCCATAAACGATATTGTCGACAGTAGAGCTTTGCTCTTCTGTCTGCCAAAGGACAGCTTCGTCACTTTTGACCTTAAGGGAATATGAAGAAATAAAAGCGTTTTCAAGCTCGTTTTCGGTTTCAAGAGTGAAGCGCGGATTTTCACTGTCTGTCACGGCAAAACCGCACAGATCATCGATTCGGATATTTTTAAGTTTCATTTTCCGCCGTCTCCCGTCTTTCCGAAAGCACCGCCTGAATTTTTTCGGCTTCTTCATTGTTGATTCTGTAAAGCAACAAGAATACAATCGCACCAACAAAAACCACTATACCCGGAATCAAGCCGTCGGCAAGACTGAGGCCTAACTTTGTGTATGAGCCGTCGCCGTTTGCTGTCCATGAAAGAACGTAAAGCGAAAAAGCTGCGCCTATTCCGTTGCTGATTTTTGTAATCATTGAGGTCGCTGCGGCAATCACGCCCTCAGCACGCAGGCCGAACTTGTAGTCCACATAGTCGATATTATCCGCCTGAATCGAATAATACAAAAGCTGTGCAAAGCTTGTTCCGCAGCTGCAAATTACGCTTGAGATACAGGCGGCGACAAGGCCGCTCGTTTTGTCGTTGACCGCAACAAGGCGAACGAGACAACCGATCGCCGTGACGATCATTCCGCAAGCATAAATCCTGCGCTTTCCAATCTTCTTCGCGAGCGGAACGGCAAGCAATGAGACGGGGCCGCCGACAATTGCGACCGTATTCATAATAGTGAGCTTTCCGATCGAGCCGAGCGCGTGCGTTGCATAATATGGATTCGACGTTGCAACGAACGCAAGTCCAGTCTGAACAATGAGTCCGCCGATGAAGAAAGCGATAAGCGGCTTCAATTTAATGATTCTTAAAACATCCTTTGCTTTATATCCGGCATCCTTGAGCGGTTCGACTCGCTGATGAATGCCCGTGATTCCGCCGAGCGAGCACGAAAGGATGATTCCCATAGCAAGCAGATTCATAATATTATAGCCCTTGACGGAAGAGTTGAACTTTGCGAAAACAATAGGAGCTATGAGGTTGAGTCCACCGCCGAGACCGTAAGCAAAATTTTTTAGCATTGCAAGGAAATTTCGCTCCTCCATATCGTTTGTCATTACAGGAAGCATACTGTTGAGTGAAATGTCCATAACGGGGAAGGTCACACCGATAAGCATATATGAAATATAGGCAACCATAACCTTCATCGAATCCGAAACATATGCCGGACCCATCCATACCACAGCATAGTTCAAGGTGCAGATGATCGTTCCGACAATAAGAATTCGTCTGAATTTTCCGAACTTTGAGTTTGGCGCTCTGTCAATGAAATAACCGATGAACGGGTCATTCACTCCGTCAAAAACTCTTGCGATTAAAAACATTGTTCCGACGACCTTTGCGTCCATACCGAGTGTGTCGGTATAGAAAATCGAAAGGTATGCGTTGACCATGGTCATTATAGGGATATTTCCGAGGTTCACGAAGAAATATGCCACGCGTTCCTTCCAAAGCGGCTTATTCCCGAGCTGAAGCGTGGCACCCAATCCGGAAAGCCTTGATTTCTTTTCTTGGTTTTCTTTCATTGTTATGACCGTTCCTTTCCGCTGCGTGTAAGACACAAAAGGCTCGGAAAGCCTTGCGCCGTAACACAGCATTAAAAATCTGTGTTGAGACATGCTTGAGAATTTATATTCATTGCAGAGTACGTGGATGTGAGTGGGCACAGCGAAAGCTGAACCGCATTGTTGTGTGTATCAACTGCTCTTTCAAGCACAAATTACATTATTACTCCTATATTCAACAACGCATCTTTTCAATAAAAAGAAAAAGGCGGCAAAAATCATGATTCATCTTCCCTCTTCATCGGAATTGTAACATATCGTTGTGATTATTTCCACCACTTTCTGAAGAAATATCCGCAATAAAAATCGCAATCAGCGCCTCGAAATGCTGTATAAGACATTTCGAGGCGCTGTTCATTCTTTTTATTCTACATATTGACGGGCGAATGTCACCCCGCATTTGAATTTTATTTGCATATATTTATCGCAGACGGTTAGCCTATCGACCGTCTGCTTGATGATGAAGCCATTCTGCGCGTCCGGCACTGCGTCTTTATTATTTTCTGTATTTTTTGATTAACTGCTAAGAATCTCATTTTTTCTTTAAAATTTCGATTTTCCTCAAGTAACAAATTATTTTTCAAGAAGTTCTTCATATGAAAAGTTCATATAGCAATACACTCCTAAAAAATGTTTTCCTTACAGCACAATAAAAAACATATTTACTTTTTTAAGCCGCACAAGGTATATAATTCTTCAATACAAGGCGATTTATATTCCATATACTTTTCAATATCGTTCGGAAATAGCCGTGCAGCCGTTTCTTTTACATAGCTATATTTTTTGACAGCATCTGCATTATTTCTCAAAAAGTCTCTGAAAGTAATATGGCGATAGAGTTCTTCTGATTTCTGCGGACAAACATACAAATGGTGAGTCCGTAAGTGTGGCTTGTTAAAATATTTAAACGCCTCTCTATCTTCTATTCCAAGGTTACCCTCATAAATATATCCAATCATTTCTAACTTGCTGACAATGATATCAAAGTTAGAGTAATCTTTGATTATTACATCTATATCAATACACGGCTTAGCAGACATTCCCTCAACCGAAGTACTTCCAACATGCTCAACGCCTATAATCAAGTCGCCGATAGCATTTATAATTTCTGATTTTATTTTCTCAAAGTCATCTTTCCATTGTACATTATAAGGTAAAACAACAACTCTTGCCATTTAAAGCTTCCTCAATTCAAACCAATAATATTTTATAATCCGAATGTATCACACAATTGGCAAAGTGTCAATCGTGTTTAAGTACTGATTGCATTTTTCTAACGACATTAAAATCATTTTTACAAGGTTTCTGTTAAATCCGTAGAACCAAGATAAAAAGCCTACAGCCTTCGTATATCTGGGTTGGCGATAACTGCCATCGCCTCGTTGGACTCAAGTCAACGACCCTTTCGGTCAGAAACATAGTCGCCCGATACGGGGGTTCCGAAAAGGCTTGCCTTTTGGGGAGAGGACGAGGTGCGTAATGAATGAGTTTTCGCCAAAGGCGAAAGCGAGTGATATGGAGCCACCGAGGACGAGGAGCGCGTCGCAACGCTCGTTGTTTCTTCCTGCTCGGAGCACCGCTTCATCTGCCGCAGGCAGCGCGATGCGGTTCGCCTTGACACGCTCCGCGCCCAATATTCAAAGCATTTAATCTTAACAAAAAGTGAAATCGTTCGCTTCGCTCACGGTGAAATAATTTGCTCTGCAAATTGTGAAATTTGATGCTTCGCATCAAGTGAAATGAAATAAATCCCTCACCGCCGCAGCGATTTCACACGCCGTAGGCGTATTTCACGCCCGCAGGGCATTTCACAAATCCCGAAAAGGATTTATTTCGTTGAAAAAAAGAGCATTGCTTTGCAATGCTCTCAGACTGTCGAAAAAGTCCAGCGAAAGCAGGGCTTTTTGTCATATATGTGGTATAATGTAAATGGTGATAAAAATGTTGGAAGA
>OKSC01002345.1_pt1 | contig 16265 bp, 13 predicted proteins | sample 1601161 | NCBI WGS metagenome assembly OKSC01 (sample SAMEA3541552, study PRJEB24748) | human gut metagenome | biome: human gut; feature: human-associated habitat; material: faeces | place: China | collected 2012
TGATGGGGTTGCCAGCCTTGATCTGGTCAATGAACAGCGGAATGACAGAGCCACGGCTGCACATAACATTGCCGTAACGGGTGCAGCAGATGGTGGTACCACCACGTTCCGCAGCCACACGGGCATTGGCGTAAATGACGTGCTCCATCATGGCCTTGGAGATGCCCATGGCATTGATGGGATAGGCCGCCTTGTCAGTGGACAGGCAGACAACACGCTTAACGCCTGCATCAATGGCAGCATGCAGGACGTTATCGGTACCGATGATGTTGGTCTGGACAGCCTGCATGGGGAAGAACTCGCAGGAGGGAACCTGCTTCAGAGCAGCAGCGTGGAAGATGTAATCGACACCGGGCATTGCGTCACGGATAGACTGCGGATTGCGGACATCACCGATGTAGAACTTCACCTTCTTGGCGGTGTCGGGATGCTTGGCCTGAAGCTCATGGCGCATATCATCCTGCTTCTTTTCGTCACGGGAGAAGATACGAATCTCCTTCAAGTCAGAGTCCAAGAAGTGCTTCAGAACGGTAGAACCAAAAGAACCAGTACCACCAGTGATCATAAGGGTTGCGTTATCAAATGCAGACATTTTTATTTCTCCTAATCTTTTATCAAAAAACATCCTTCAAAAGAATTGCATCAATCATCAGTTTGACATTTGGCTGCAAGTCTTTTATGAGGGTCGGAAACAAAAGGATTGTGCTTATTTGCGTCAGCAACGACGCCAACGCAGCACCAGACGCTCCCCACAAGGGGATCATGAGCGCATTCAGCAATACATTTGTTATTGCTGCTCCGATATACAAATATTTGAGATAATTTTGTTTACTGTAAGAAACGACCCATGCATTTCTGGCTACTCCCAGATAGGAAAAAGCTGTATACCATGTAATGATTCTCAACGGAGCTGCAGCCGGGGCGTATGCGTCACCATACAAAATACTCACAATCGGAGACGCTAAGAGCAAAAAGAGAAGTGAAACACCCACAGACACATAGAACACAATTGCATAAAGCTGCTTGTTCTTGCGTTCAAACAGTTTCTTATTATCGAAAGACTGCAAAATAACTGGGTGCAGAGAATCAATTATCGCCGTCAGCAAAAACACCCATGTATTGCACAGTGAAACTGCCGTTGAATAAAATCCCACTTCCGACTCATTCAACATTTGTTTCAGCATGAACTTATCCGTACTGCCGTAAATCGAGACCATCAAGCCAGCTAAAATGAAGTGATAGCTACTAAAGAATAATTCTTTTGCCTTGCGTACTGAGCACTTAAACTGAGGACCGTTGTGCTTTTTATACATGACAAGAAGGACAACAGCCACCACCATGTAGTCGATAGAAGTCGAAATGGCAAACCATTCTACGCTTTTTCCTGTTGCCAACAGCCACACTTTATAAGCGGAAACAACCGTATATGATATTACCGTCGCAAAAGCAGAGTATTTCGATTCAAGTTTTGATTGAAACCAATAGTCCAGGGTGTCCATCACTTGGAAAACCACACCAATGCCGCAGAGAAACACCACAATGTGCGTCGTAGTCTCTCCCTTATCAGCGATCAGCGTGATACACACCATCATAAGTACTGATAAGACGCTGGAAACCATTCTAAGGACAATCGCCGATCCAACGGTTTCGCCTTCCTCGTCGGGATGATCCACAAAATTCTTTACGATAACCGAATTGATTCCAAGCGTACAGAATGATGCAAAGAAAGATGTGTATGTTGCAGCATAATTAATCAGTCCGAAATTGCTTGGTCCCAGGTATCGTGCCGTAAGTAATCCAACAAAAAACGCAAGCAGCATGTGATATACCCGTCCGACAATAATCCAGCTTGCATTTCTTGTCACCTTACTGCTCAGTAAATCTCGTATCTTCATACTTCTAGATTCCTAATGACTTTTGCCGGAACACCACCAACCAAAGTATTATCCGGTACATCATGTACCACACACGCACAAGCAGCTACAACACAGCCATTACCTACAGTTGAATTGTTGCAAATCGTACTTCTGCCTCCAATCCATGTTCCGTTTCCAATCACCTGATGATAAATCTCGCCCTCACCGGCTCTTCGGGTCCTATCTCCAATTGCGTGTCCGCCCGTTTGAAATGTAACCTCTGGACCAAGATCACAATTATCGCCAATTTGGACTGTACCGTTTCCATTGACCTTACAGTTTTTACCAATCCAACAATTATTTCCAATCGCAATGGCACCTTTGCATTCAATAGGGCCAACTATTGTCGTCCCGTCTCCGACTGGACACCCGATTCCACGGAGCAATTTTCGTTTCATATTGCACGCAAGCGGTTTTGTTCCGACAAAAACATGGTTAATCAAAAACAGATTTAACGTTCTCTTGATACCATTTAAATGCAGCATTCTTTTAAGATTCATTTGCATGATACCATCCATTATCCAATATTTCTGCGTTGCTGCAGGGACCGTCTTCAAACAAAGTCTGCGCCGTGTTGCCTTTGATGATTTCCCTTGCTAATTCAACAAATCGCCCGGATGCCACCTGTGCATTCCATGTATCTGAAATCGTGGCATAAGCATTCTCGCCCATCTTTCTTCTATAGGCGTCATCGTCCAACAATCTACAGACCTGTTTTTCAAAGTGCTTTTGATTCCCGTTTTCGTAAATCAGACCATTTACGCCATCCTTGATTAAGAAAGGCACTGAGCCAATTGCGTGGCTTGCAACAACCGCACATCCACTGTTCATCGATTCATTTAAAACGGCTCCCCAACCCTCATTAAAATCACTGGTAAACAGGAACACATCGGCTCTTTCCATATAAGCACGTACTTCGTCCGGAGACATTGCGCCAAGCATTTCTACGCAATCTTCTACGCCTTTGCTCCGAATCATTTCACGAAGCTGTGCTTCCATCTCACCATTGCCGATAATACTTATTTTAAAGGAGTAGCCTTTTTTCTTAAGAGATGCTGCTAACTCGATGGAAGCATCCGGATGCTTCCATCCTATAAGCCTGCCGGCCCATAGGATGGAAGCCTGAGGATGCTTCCATCCTGCTGACGTAACCGATAGCTTTCGCTTCATCAATTCAGCGGCATCATATTTTTTGGTCTCCGGGAAATACCCCCACTTAAAGGTTCTTCCCTTAAAATTTGTGTAGCGATTCAAATCCGCAGCAGTATAGGCACTGCTACAGCAGAAATACAACGTTCCCTTTTCAAACGGTTTCAAATGCTTCCACGCACTCGCAAAATTGTGCGGGATCTGCAACAACCCCGTTCCCGCCTTAAAGTAGCGCTCACTAAACTTAAAGCACAGTTTTCCTTTACTCGTGCGGCGCACAATCAGACTATCCGGGCATGAGCCGTATATCGCTACATCTGCATCATCAATTAGTTTTTCGGCCTGATGCATTTTCTCCTCAGAATCGTAGGCACAAAGCACAAACGGGTATTTGTGATTCATATCCTCATACCCCATGTCAAGTCTCTTTTGCGGAATCGCTTCTAAGGCAACAAATGTATACTCCACACCATCTTGACTTAAAATTCCCTGTGAGAAAGGAAGCTGATGATGATTCATAAAATTAGAAACCATTACAGTTTTCATAAAGGCTCCTTCCTTCCCGCCAGATAGAAAAGCACATAAACAAACTCTATTCCCGGAAATCCTCCCAGAAAAATACTTGCCTCTCCACTGGATTGAATAAACAACCCCAAAATACAAATCAAAGCAGTCCGTGCAACTGGATTATCATTTTCACAACACGCCAAGGTTTTTTTAAGCATCATCCCATAAAAGAGTATTGTTCCCAATAAACCTGTAGAGCAAAGATGTGCCAACGGTGCATTATGGGCATTAGCAAAGCTCGCCTCGCCTAAATTTCCAACTATCCATTGAAAATTAGTACGTAACAAAGAAAGGTAGTCAGTAAATGTTCCTTGACGACCTGAAAATAGTGACTTGCCCATTATCATTAGGTCAGCATATCCACTTCTAAATAGCATCAGATACATTGGAACGAACAATATTGGAAATGCAAAACATAGAGCCACAATCATTTTGGGAATTCTAATTTTTACAGGCAGTATTGCACTTGCAACTACAAATATAGCCGCAATCATACATGTTCTTGCGCCTGTCATCCATAGTAAATACAGCAAATACGTAACAAGTATAACAACAAAAGCTTTTTTCCTTGCATTTTTTAGATAAATTATGACAATGCAAATTACCGCAAAAATATAAATTCCTGCAAGATTGCTGTTTCCAAAATACAATGTAAGCGTCGGTGAAACTGTATTATTATCTCTATAATATGCAAACGGCATTAGTGAATAAGCAGAGAACAGCAATCCACTTAGTATTCCAAATCTATATACTGTATCAATCGTTTTTTTATTCTGCAAAAACGTATTATTTAATGCTATAACCCAAAATAATGAAAAATAACAAACTATGGCATAAAGCAATCCGCTTTCAAACGGTTCATCCGTTGTAAATAGACTCACAACAACATCAATGAGAAGTACAAAAAACAATACTATATATTTTCTTTCTGCGCCGTTATTGTAAATCGTCAAAGCGATATTTGCTGTTGTTGCAATAACACCAAGCCAAATCACATAGTGGATAATTCCAGTGTTTTTTAATGGAATAAGCAGAAAGAATAAGAACGCCGCAAACAGTTGGATGTCATGGAAAGATACCTTAAATTCTCGAAGCGCATGTTTTTCAACCATTTATACTTTAAAAACCTCCTACCATATCACTATATAATTTTATATAATCACCATATTTCACCTTTTCACTAAATCTGCAAGCAGAATTAATGCACGTAATTCGGCTAACGTCCGCACAGTTATTATTTATGATTGCTTCTAACATTTCTTCATAAGAATCAACCACTACACCCGAATTCTCATCAATGCACTCAGGGCTTCCACCAGTGCGAAATGTAATCACAGGTATCCCGCATGCTTGTGCTTCAACATTCACCAATCCTAAAACTTCTTCTCTGGTCGGATTCACAAAAACATCTGCTGCGGTATAAATGCCTGCAAGTTCTTTTTGATTCTGTGTTCTATGAATTGTTATTATACTAGCGGGCAACTTCTTATCAATTTTTTCATCCGTTCCAACTAAAACAATTTTGAACAGATTTCCATCCAGTTCAGACGCCAATCTTATAAAGCAATCCAGACCTTTTTTTACTCCCCAGCCAAATGAAACTCCCAAAATAACTTTCTGTCCCTCTTTAACGCCCCACTTATTCCTATATTCATTTTCTGTTGGCTTAAATACATGCAAATCGATGCCATTGTTAATAACTTTTACTGGATATTCATTTAAATAAGATTCATTCACAAGATTCGCCAGCCATTTTGACGGAGTAACAGCAGTCAAATTTTTTACCCCAGTAAACCATTTTTTCTTTAACCTCCACATTCGCTTTGTATTATCATACAATGCTTCTGGATATTCTTTATACTGAGGGCAATTAAAACAACCTGTTCTCCATTTATCACATTTTGCCATTGTAAAATGTGGACATTGTCCAGTGAACGCCCAGCAATCATGCAGAGTCCATACAACCGGAATTTCATGCTTCTTTATATACGAAAATAGCATTGGCAAATTAATATATGAATTATGAAGGCTGTGCAGATGAATAATATCGGGCTTGAATTCATCAATCTTCTTCAAAAGTTTATATGTCTCAAACCATGCGAAACACCCATTGAATCCTGTGATTCTGGCAAGAGCAACATTTACCCGGCGACTATTGAATGTTCCGATTCGATAATAGCCGCAGTTCTCACCTGCATCACGGTTCGTTGTGGTAATAGGCGACGCACACATTACCTCGTGACCCTGTGCTCTTGCTACCTCGGCAATCCCCATCATGATTTTTCCGGTGCTTCCTTTTGCCCCACCGTTAATCTGCACAATACGCATCACTCGTACTCCTCACTGATTATCGCTAAAAAATGTATATCCTCTACGCCTCATGATTGCCTTTGAGAGATTGAACAGCGGCTTCGGAAGCCACTCACGAAGCCACGTCCGGAATTCAAGCATCCATTCATCTTTAACTCGCATATCCTCTCGGTCACCTTTATAAATAGGATTCCCATCGAAATACTTGCGTGCCTTCGTCAGCACCTTTCCTTTACGAATCACGTCAAGAATAGGGAATTCCCCGCGTCGGCTATCTGCGCAACGGGCATTCAGCTGTCGTGCCATATTCGTCAACGCAACCTCATACTGCCAGGCATTCAGCGTTTTTGTCAGTGTCTTTTCCATGAAATCCTTACGCCAAATGCCCGCATACAGACTGACAATGTAATCGCCTGCATGATTGTCCAGCAGAAAAATACCCGGTTCCAATTCCTCAGCTTTTCTGTTTCTCAGACTCTTCATGGTCATAACAAACAGACGCAGATAATCAATCTGATGCTTTTCCATGATCTGAATATCTTCGTTGACCGCCTGAGTCGAAATCCTTTCCGTCAGGAAATAGTCATCCAAGGTAAAGAGAACATACTCGGTCTTAATCAGCGGCATCACTGCTCTCAGACGTTCCGTTATTTCCGTGCCTTCGCCTGCTGCCACCACTGTTACATTTTCAAAAGTACGATCAGTGGGTTTATCGGTTACTAAAAACGTCTCCACATTTCGGTCTGCCCAATTCTGATTCAAAAGCAAAATATGTGCATCCCACAAATCCGAAAACTTGTCGCACGTCGAAATAATAATTGAAAAGTTGTTCTCCATCACCATGTATCCTCTGCCACTTATTTCATATGTCGGATTGCCTTTGCAACCACATCTTCCGATGTCTTGCAGCTAGCCTGCAGATTATGATGCTCTCTTGTCATCACAATCGCTTGTTCGTAGTATTTCTTTTGAAGTGCCTGATTCGAAATCAGCTGTGTAATCGAATCCACCAATTTGGCTTTATCCGTACAAACCATTGCCGCATCCGTTGACTGCATATACTCAACGATGCCGCTTTCTAGCGAGCCATATGTTAGAATGGATGCACCGCTCGCCAATGCGTCCGCTGCCTTCGTAGAGAGTGAATACCGTGAAAGGTTGATGTCCTTTTCCTCAAATCCCTCTACAATAACCGTTATGTCGCTTTCTGCCATGCGCTTTTGAACCTGCGTGTACGGCACAGAACCCATATATTTGACATTTTGATTGTCCTTGAATACAGAATAGACCTGCTCGTCCTTTTCGTTGGAATAAACCTCCAGCATATATTCTGGGTTGATTTTCCCAAGGGCGTAGCCAATATCGTTCAGGGAGTTGTTGCGTCCCATACCGATATTTCCGAAGTAAGTAATAACCGGGCAATCTTTGTTAATCACGCTGAACGGTTTACGCTGAACCGTAGAAGTCAAATAAACCGTTTCGCCGTCCAGTCCAAATTCCGAATTATACTTATCCCGAATCTTGTCGCTGATGTAAATCGCACTACCCGGCCAAGTCAGAACCTTGTCAATCAATTTCTTGTAGGTCGATTTATAAAGGTGATAGATCGGATTCAGCGTCTTTTCCACATTGAAATAATAGTCATCGCCAATGCAGGAGACAATTGGCACGTTATATCTCTTGGCGACATACATTGCAATCTGCGGGATAAAATAGTCATCCGAAAAAGCCAGAAACACGCATTCTGGTTTGAAGTCATCTAGCCAATTATTTAGCTTCTCCGTGCACCAGAATCTCTTACGCCAGAGGATTCCCCTGAGCAAATGCGTAAGAGGCGTATGCTTTCCACCGAACTTATAGGCAGCTTCTGCTTTTGTATTTCCGAGTTCCAAATCATTGTCTTTCCACTCGGTGTCAAGCTCATCATAATAATAAATTACGCCAGTATCGACTTTCTTCCCCATCCACCGCTGCAACACACGGTGATCCGTAATTTGGAAAAGCGTTTCGCAATGCCCCTTGCACGGCTTCTTTGTATTAGAGAATATCTGTGCAATATTCTCTTTCTCCCAATAGTGAAAGTACGCATCAAAAGCGCGTGACGTTGATTTTGTGTTATATGGAACCGTTCCTACGATCAGCACTCTCGGATGCATATCGTTTCTCCTTTGAACTTTTATCGAATACTTAATACTTTCTTGAGTACGACATTTTGATTGAGCAGACGGATAACTACTGCGCACAGCCCTACTGCCAGGGCGAAGTTTCCGGCAGTCAGTAAATACCCTTCAATACTGCTAAATTGGATTGCAACACTGCTTTTGAAGATATTGAGAAGCAGACCGTGCATCATGTAAATTTCTAAGCTTTGGTTTCCCGCCCAAAGGAAAAACTCACTTACTTTTTCTTTCCGGCTAATACAAAGCTCAGTACGGCATTTGGGTTCATCATCACTATTGCCATCACAGTAAGTGCTACCGTAATCACATAGTTGACCAGAACCAAGCTCAGCCCCACCGGACTGTACAGAATCGGCACTTTGTCCGACTTGATCAAGCTGAGAAGCAGATAGTGCGTGAGATACACTTCCAACGAGTGCTCTCCGACCCATGCAAGAGTACCCCCCGATTTTACTGGAGAAGATTCCCCTACAGAGACCACATACTGCAATACACCCAGCCAACGATGTTGCCGCACGCAAGATAATCGCAAAGCCGCCATCCGACATCTCATAAAGCGGAAATCTAAGAATAACGAACAGCCACACCGCAAAGCAGATTGCGACTACACTATCAATAATCTTTTTACCAATCTCAGATTCCTTCATCCTGTCATCAAACTGACCATACAAGAAGCCTGCATAGTAGAAAGGCATATAATAGAGCGTCAATTTGATTGCAAAGAACGAAAGCCCTAAAATTGCGCCAATTCCCACCAGCAGAACCATTCCCACTAAGTAGCACCCCAAAAGTACGGTCTGCTTCTTCAGCAGGTTTTCTTTGCTCACCCGCTCTGCAATGAAAGAGGCAATGCCAAAAATCATGCTAATCGTCCAAATCGTTGCAAGGAACCAATAACCTGAATCCATATTCCACAGGAGATGCTTAACGTTTAGGAAACCATCCTCTCCAAAAATGATACCTCTAACTAAAAAACTCCATACAGCCCACGGCAGCATATACGCAACCGTTCTACGCTTCACATATTTCCACAGCCCCTTACCATCAGAGATTGGGCGGCTATATTTCGTTACAAATCCACTGATCAAGATGAACAACGGCATTTGCAATGACCAGATGATGTTGAAAAGAAAACTCTTCTGCGAATCAACAGTACATCCAGTCATGGTATGCCCCAAAACAACCAGAAGCATCGCTATGCCACGCATGATATCCACAAATTGATTTCGGTTTTCTGTCTTAGCCTGCATCCCTTAATACCCTCTCAAACATAAACTTCCGCAGCCAGTTGGGCGCCAGCGCCGACCCGCTGCGGATTACGCAGCTCTTAATGTACTGACCATTTCCAATAAAGCCTTGCTGTTTCATAAATTTGAACAACTTGGCCTGCGTCTTGGCATATTTCCAACCGGCTCTTCTTAAATACATATCCGAGCCAGCTCTCATATGGAGCAGCGGCTCTTGAATGTTGTACCCATGATATCCTGCCATCAGCATCCTTAGCCAAAGGTAATAGTCCTCCAGTAAGTAGAAATCCTGATAGGAGCCAACTGCTTTGACTGCGGACTTCTTATACATCACACAGGGGTGATTGAACGGATTCCGCTTCTTTGCAAACTCTATAATTTCCGCATTCGTCTCCGGCGGCACTCGCCTCGTATCAACCGTGTTCGGATCAGTGGTAAACTCCTCCACGATGCCGGAGCAAATGCTCACCTCCGAATGTGTGTTAAACACAGCAATCTGTTTTTCACATCGATCTGGATAAGCGATGTCATCGCTGTCCATCCGGGCAACCAACTCATTTTTGCAATACTTGATTCCCTCATTCAGCGCATTGCCAAGCCCACCGTTTTTCGCAAGTCGGACAACATTCAGAGATTCACCCATCTCCTGCTGCTTTGTAGCAATCACGCTATCTAGCTGTTCGTTCAGTGGTCCATCACATACCAATACGAAATCATTTGTGGATAGCGTCTGCGCTTGTATGCTCTCTATTGCCTGCTTCAGATACTCCGGCTTCTCTTTGCGATAGACCGACATAAGAACGGAGTATTCTCTGTATTCCACAACACTCATAGTCCCTCTCCGCATATCAAAGATTACAGCCCAGACTCATCTCAAAGAGTCTGAGCCGTTTTCCTTATAAAGCTCTACTAATCGTCCTCAGCAGTGTGATCTACATGTTGCCGCTATTATGTCTTGTGCCGCTATATCTTCCAAGTCTTAGCAGGTGAAGTGTGGATTCTCGACGTTAATTGGTGATTTCTCCACTCATAGCAGTGGTTTGACCCTCGGAAATTCCCTCGGTGCTTTCCGGCGTAAACAGGATCTTCACCGTGGCAAAGCAGATGCGCAGATCCGTTATCAGGCTGGGATGGGAGATGTACATCAGATCCATCTTCAGCTTGTCGTAGGGCCGGGTATTGTACTTGCCGTAGACCTGCGCGTAGCCCGTAAGACCGGCCTTGGCCTGCAGGCGCAGACGGAACTCCGGCATCGTCTCCTCGTACTGCGCCGCGATCTCCGGGCGCTCTGGCCGGGGCCCCACCACGGACAGGTCGCCCCGCAGGATGTCCACCAGCTGGGGCAGCTCATCGATGCGCGTCCTGCGGATGAAGCGTCCCACCGGCGTGATACGGTCATCGTGCTCGCCGGTGGACAGGCGGGCCACGCCGTCCTTCTCCGCGTCCACCCGCATGCTGCGGAATTTATGTATCCGGAACACCTTGCCGTTCCGGGTCAGACGATCCTGGGTGTAAAAGACCGGGCCGCCGTCATAGAATTTGATGGCTGCCGATGTCACCAGAAACAGGGGGGACAGCACCAGCAGCGCCAGCGCCGATGCCAGAATATCAAAGACCCGCTTGACCAACAGATACAGCGGCGACGGATGATACCGCCCTACCTTGAGAATCGGGAGGCGGAACAGGTGCACCTGCCGTGCGCCCTGCATCAGGGTATCGCCGATGCGCGGCGTCACATACACGTCGATGTCCCGCTCCACGCAGTATTTCAGGATCTCGTTGCGCTGACTGCTGCTGACATCGCTGAGGAACACCACACCGGCGCCGTCCAGCACGGACAGGTCTGCCAGACAGGACGCGGCGTCCACGACGCGCTTGACAGCGAAGCTCTGTTCAAGGCCGGAGCGGGCAATGAGCTCGTCCACCGCGGTGTGGTCGCTGTATACCACCACGGATGGGGCGGCGGGGTGAGCAGCGAAGTGCCAGCGGCGCTTCAGGACGCACCACAGCGCCGACACCAGAAGCTGGAGCGCAAGCGTCCCCAGCATGGGGAGCACATTCACGAAGCGGCGGGCCAGCAGGCAGGTGACGAAGTAGAAGATGACATCCGCGAACAGAATAGAAAGAGCCTGGCTGAAAACCGCTTCCAGAACGCTCTGCAGCACCACCTCAAACGAGTTGTAGGCGCGGCAGAGCAGACAGTACACCAGGCAGAACAGTGCGCTCACGCACCATCCCTCCAGATGAAACGGCGCAAAAAGCGCACTCTCATAGAAGCTGAACCAGCACAGGCCAAACAGGGCGGTGGTGCAGGCAGCGCCAAAGGCGTCGACAGCAAACACCGTCAGGTCGTATTTAAATTTTCCCACTTCCAAGATCCCCCTCAATTTTCTCATTCAGTGGACACGCCGCCTGTGAACAGGCGGCACCGCCGTGAAGAGCAGGTCCCTCTCACGGATCGCAGCGATCCCCCTTTACCTGCCGGTTCACGGTATGAGGCGCGCACGGCGGCGCAAAAACTCATATTTAATATAATACTACTTCTATATAACACTACAAAATGCGGGAAAAGTCAATCTCTTTTTGCCAAAATGATTGACTTATTGTAAAAGCATGTCGAAGGAAGCGCCCGCTATGCCCGGTAGCCCAGCGCCGCCGAGATCATGGCGGCTGTGGTGCAGACCTGCTCCACGGCGTCCCGGAACTCGTCTGAGTGGGTGCTGCGGAACATACCGATGACGCCCACGGTATACCGGACGGTGCGCTCCGCCGTGTACACCGGCGCGGAGATGGAGCGCAGGCCGATCTTGTACTCGCCGTTTTCGATGGCATAGCCGCTCTCGCGGCAGGCGTCCGTCTCCCGCAGCAGCGCGCCCACGTCCGTGATGGTATGGGGCGTGAACTGGGTCATGCCCTGCCGGCGCAGCAGCTTTTCCGCCTCGGCCCGGGGCATGTGGGCCAGAAAGACCTTGCCCTGGGACGTACAGTAGATGGGCAGCCGCGCCCCGGCGTCCGACACGATGCGCAGTCTGTCCCGCGCCTCCACCTGATCCAGCGTGATGACGCTGCCGCCCTCGCAGATGGACAGCATCACCGATGCGCCGGTGGACTGGGACAGGTGCTCCATGTAGGGGCGGGCCACCAGCGAAATATCCCATGTGCGCTCCACCTGCCGTCCGTACTCGAAAAGCCGCAGGCCCAGCGCGTATTTGCCGCCCGGCGTCTGGGTGATGATGTCGTAGGCGCGCATGGTGGTCAGCAGGCCGAACACCGTGCTTTTGGGGTAGCCGCAGCGCTCCGTCAGCTTCGCCAGCGACAGGGGTCTCCCAGCCTGACTCAGCACCTGCAGAAGCTCCATGGCCTTGGCCACGGACAGTATGATGTTGCCGTCCACCATGATATGTCACCGTCCTTTGCATCCTCTATCATAGCGCAGGGCGCGGCGGACTGTCAAGGCTGTGCGCCTGCCGGACGGGGCTTGTCGGCGGCGGCCGGGTGTGGTATACTACGGATATCTGAGCAGGTAAGGAGAGCGCACCATGTTGGAGATCCTTATGGCCTTTGCGCCGCTGATATTTCTCATCGTCTATGCGCTCAAGACTCGCCGCATGGCGGAGTCCATGGTGCTGGCCACGCTGCTGGCCATGGCGCTGCTGCACCGGCAGCACTTCCTCACCGGCACCATCGACGGTCTGTACGCCGTGCTGTCCAGCTCGTCGTACCAGTTCGCGCTGTGCGTCATCATCGGCTTCGGCGGCATGATCACCCTGTTTCAGGAGTCCGGCGCCCTGATGGGCTTCCGCGACCTGCTGCTGAAGGTGGCCGGGGGTCCCAAACGGACGCTGGTGCTGGCGTGGTGCATGTCCGCGGTCATGTTTCTGGACGAGTATCTCAATGCCCTGACGGTGACATTCTCCATGCGGGAGATCACCGACCGGAACCGCATCCCCCGGGAGCATCTGGCCCTGCAGGCCAACATCATGGCCTGCTGCCTGTGCATGACCATCCCGTTTTCCAGCTGGACGGCCTTCAGCGTGGGACTGATATCGGAGTACGATCTGGGCTTTGGCGACTACCTGCGGGCCATTCCGTACATGCTCTATCCGCTGTGCATGATGCTGCTGTGCCTGCTGCTGGCGGTGGGCGCATTCCCGAAGCTCGGGCCGCTGAAGCAGGCCTATCAGCGGGTGCGCAGCGGCGGCCCGGCCTTTGAAAAGAAGGAAAAGGCGGAGAAGCTGGTGGACATCGCCGATGTGGACGAGAGCCGCGTCTCCCCGGCGTGGAACGCCGTGGTGCCGCTGGCGGTGCTGGTAGGCGGCACCATCCTGTTCGGCAACGATCTCGTCCACGGCATGGTGCTGGCCATCATCGCCCAGTTCCTGCTGTATGTGCCCCAGAGGATCATGACCGTGAAGCAGTTTTTCGAGCACTTCTTCAACGGCGCCAAGGGCATGACATCCCTTGCCATCGTGGTATGCTTCGGCTTCATGCTCAGCGAGGCCAACCGGCAGCTGGGGCTGTTCGACATCCTCATCAACAGCATCGGCAGCGCCGTGCCGGCGGCGCTGGTACCGCCGCTGGCGTTCCTGCTGGTGGGGGCCACGGTGTTCGCCGTAGGCGGCTGCTGGGTGGTGATGACCATTGCCATACCGGTGTTTGTGCCGCTGGCGCTGTCCATGGGCGTGGCCGCGCCGGTGATCATCGCCGCCGTCATGAGCGGCATCGCGCTGGGGTACAGCACCTGCTTTTACGCCGACGCGGTGTTCATGACTACGGCAGGTACCGGCGTGTCCAGCATCACCATCATCCGCACCACCGTGCCCTACGCGGCGGGAGCGGCGGTCATCACCGTCGCGGGCTTCCTGCTGTGCGGGCTGGGCGTGCTTTAAGAAAACGGCAGGGGAGCGGGCATCCGGGAGGATGTCCGCTCCTGTTCTTTACGGATTCTTAACTCGACTGGATGGCAGTTTTCTGGTATACTACCATCAATTTACAAAAAGGAGGGGTCGTACCTATATGGATACTGACGGCGGTGACTATCCGGGTAACCATCTGAACTGCCATCTGTTTTTGGGAGCATATCTGCGCTGCGCGTTGTGGGGCAGACGTGCTTTTTTGCGCTTGTAGGCGCCCGCTCACCGGAAAAAAACAGACGACAGAAAAGGAGCTACATATTTTGTCAACCACGACTTGTATCATTATGATGGCGGTCTGCCTGCTGCTGTCCGCCTATTTTTCGGCCACGGAGACGGCCTTTTCCTCCGCCAACACCACGCGCCTTCGGACGCTGGCGGAGAAGGGAAGCGGCGGCGCGGCGCTGGCGCTGAAGCTGCTGGAGCAGTATGACCGTCTGCTGTCCACCATCCTCATCGGCAACAACATCGTCAATATCGCCACCGCGTCCATCGGCACGGTGCTGTTTGTGCGGCACTACGGCGACGCGGGCGCCACCATCTCCACGGTGGTGGTGACGGTGGTGGTGCTGATCTTCGGCGAGATATCCCCCAAGAGCATCGCCAAGGACTGCGCGGAGCGGTGCGCCATGCTGTCCGCCCCCATCCTGCGGGTGTTCATCTGGGTGCTGCTGCCGCTGAACCGGCTGTTCTCCCTGTGGAAGAAGCTGCTGAGCAGGGTGTTCCGCCTCGGCGGCGAGAGCAAAATGTCCCAGGAGGAGCTGCTGATGCTGGTGGATGAGGTGCAGCAGGACGGCAGCATCGACCGGGACGAGGGCGAGCTGCTGAAAAACGCCATCGGCTTTTCCGAGCAGGAGGCGCAGGACATCCTCATCCACCGGGTGGATCTGGCGGCGCTGCCCGTCACCGCCGGTAAGGAGGAGATAGCGGCGCTGTTCACCCAGACCAAGTACTCCCGGCTGCTGATCTACGAGGACTCCATCGACCACATTCTGGGCACCGTCCACCAGAAGGACTTCTATGTGGGCTGCGGCGTGACGGATAAGCCGCTGCGGGACATCATTGCCCCGCCGGTGTTCGCACTGGAGAACGAGCCCATTCGCCTGCTGCTGAAGAAGCTGCAGCAGGCCAAGACCCATGTGGCCGTGGTAGTGGACGAGTACGGCGGCACCTGCGGCATCGTCACCATGGAGGATATCCTGGAGGAGCTGGTGGGCGAGATCTGGGACGAGCACGATGAGGAGGAGGTATTCCTGCGGAAGCTGAGCCCGGACACCTACACCGTGGACGCGGCCATGGATCTGGAGGATTTCGCCGCGTATTTCCACGTCAAGACCGGCTCGGAGATGGTATCCGTCAGCGGCTGGGTCATGGAGCAGTTTGGCCACGTGCCGGAGGTGGGGGACAGCTTCACCTGCGGCGATCTGCAGGTGGAGGTCATGCGGGTGGAGAACCACCGCATTGAGGAGATCCGCGTGGTGCAGAGGGCGGCGGAGCCGTCGGAAGCACCGGCCTGACACCCATAAAGCAGAGAAAAAGCCGCGTCAGCGGCTTTTTTCTCTGCCCGCAGACGGGCATTTTCACCGGCGCGCCAAAAAAGCTGTCAGGCGGGCAGAAAAAGTTTTTGTACCGTTAAGAAAGTGTGGTATACTACACATACTACACGCCCCTGCGGCCCAAAGGAGGACACACCATGCGCAAGACAGCCCACAGCGAGGCGGCACTGTTCCGGTTCTGCGGCGTACCGCCGCTGGGCATGGCGGTGTCCATGGCCCTGCAGCATCTGGTGTCCATGATCGTGGGCTGCGTCACACCGGCCATCATCATTGCCAACACCGTGGGACTGTCCCAGAGCCAGAGGGTGCTGCTGATCCAGGCATCGCTGGTGATGTCGGCGGTGACCACGCTGCTGGAGCTGTTCCCCATCGGAGGACGGTTCGGCGCGGGGCTGCCGGTGATCTTCGGCGTCAGCTTCGCGTACCT
>OKSC01002348.1_pt1 | contig 16241 bp, 9 predicted proteins | sample 1601161 | NCBI WGS metagenome assembly OKSC01 (sample SAMEA3541552, study PRJEB24748) | human gut metagenome | biome: human gut; feature: human-associated habitat; material: faeces | place: China | collected 2012
ATGATCCGCACAGGTGGTCCTCGCGCACCCGGTCTGACGCTCGCGCCGTCAGCAACGGTATTCCAGTCACCGGATATGACCGCCTGGGCGGTGTTTTTCAAGGTTCAGAGGGAGCATGAAAAAGATCCCCTCATGTGGTAGGCAGCGAGAACGCGATTTTTAGAACCATTTTTCAAAATTTCCTGAAAAAATTTTTGAGTTGTTGAAGTTGCTTACCGACAGCTCTCTGGGAGAGACCCATTTCCGCTGCAATTTCCTGCTGGGTCTTGTCCTCAATGCAATACTTGGTCAAGAGCTCTTTCTCCGAAATCGAAAGCCTTTTCAGCACCCTCACCAACCGCTGGTCACCAATTCCCTCTATCCAGCCGTACCTTGACGCCGTCGTGTAATCGTCCCAGCGGCTGACCGATTCCAGAAACTTTTTCATCAATGCGGACTTGTCCTCCTGCTCGGCGGAAGGCTCGTCAAAGATGCCGATGCCCAAGTCCTGCGTATGAAGGCGATAGATCCTCTCCTGTTTGAATACCTCCCAATCGAAGTCATGCATCTTCTGGATGGCGGCATCGGACATCCCCGCCGTTCGATACTCACGCCGGAGTCTTGCCCACAGCGTTTCAAACTTCTTCTTTTCTGCCGCATAATTAAAGCCCATATATGGTTCCTCCGTATTCTGAAAATTGGTTGGCTGCAAATCTCAGAAACGGGTGGCGGGCCGCGGCAGCGAGGTCGCGCACAGGGCGCAAAAAAGCCCACAGCGACACCGCTGTGGGCATAAGGATATTCGACGGTAATAATGGCGGACGGAGGCGGGGTATCCTCAAAAGGACGCAAAAAGTCAGGGCATCCGATGCCCGGCCATAGGTGAATGAAGGAAGACTGCCATTCGGCAGCGACGACAGTACCGCGGATGTGAGGATACCCCATAAAAACCGCCTGTCCTGGCATTGAGCCAATGTTTTTTCATTGCCGTGCAAGTGAGGCACCTGCGGATAAGCCGGGAGATCACGACAGAAAAGCGGAGAGATTGCTGTATCGCAGTCTCTCCGCTTTCGACATGGATGGCTGTTCAGAAGCTCTGAACAGGGGGAGGTATCAGATGGTGTGTTCTCAGTGGCCGAATGCCTGCTGGATCTTTCTTAGGCGGATATAAAATGCTGCTTCAACTCCCATGTTCGTTGCCTACCGATTGGTCTCTTGTTCCTACATTTTGCTGACAACAGCCCTGATATCTACCGCTATAAGTGAACTTTTGCGTTTTCCTCTTACAAATAAGAATACCTTTCATTCATCGACCCGAAACCAGAATATGGGGCGGCGGAATAATACCGCCGCCCCACATCTGTATTGTACCGAGACGATTATTTGTTGTAGGTGCGGAACAGGAAGGTCACGATTTGAGCACGGGTGCAGTCATTATCGGGACCGAACAGCCCGCCGCCGATGCCGGTGGTGATGCCGTTTGCTGCAGCCCATGCCACCGCATCCGCATAGTACGCGTTTTTGGGAACATCGCGGAACTCCGCTGTACCCTCTGCCCTGGCACTTAGCGCACGGTAGAGGAAGGTCACGCTTTGCGCCCTCGTACAGGTAGCATCGGGTGAGAATCTTTCATTGCCCGTGCCAGTCGTGATCACGTTCTCGACTTCCCAAGCCACCGACTTCGCATAGTAGGCACTTGCGGGTACATCAGAGAAACTGCTGGCATTCTTCGGCTCCGGACTACCCGCTGCACGCCACAGGAAGGTGACGATCTGCGCGCGGGTGCAGGGAGCGTCGGGTGCGAACAGACCGTTGCCGACGCCGCCGGTGATGCTGTTTTTCGCAGCCCATTTGACGGCCTCATAGTAGTAGGCGTCCGTGGAAACATCCGCAAAGCTCTGTGTTGGAGCTTCCTCAACGAAGCGGGCTCTGACAGTCACATCGCCTGCAGGCATGATGAAGCTGTACTCGCCGCCCCACTTTCTGAGATCGAGTTCGCTGCCCTTCTTGTCCATAACCATAAGCATTTCCAGCTCATAGCCCCTGTCGGGATAGACCATGATGGTTACTGTGGAGCCCTTGGCAGCAGACGAAGGCGAAACGGTAATGCTGCCGTTCATAGTCCTTTCGACCATGATGTTGTAGGCCGGGTTAAAGATGCCTCCGCCCGAGCCGCCGCTGCCACCCGAGCCGCCGCTGCCACCCGAGCCGCCGCTGCCACCCGAGCCGCCGCCCGAAGGTGCAGCATACTTCACCCAGCTCACGCCGAAGGGCGACAGACTGGTCACACGGAAGTGCAGGCCATCTGCCTGCTTCGTGTGCGAAACGAGCTCCAGTTCACCGGCACGGGCAGCAGTCGTAAGCATGTGGACTATCGTAAAGGTATCCTTGCTGTCTGTGCCGTTGGGATAAGGAAGCACCACCTCCACACCGCCTGCGGGGAAATTCGCTTCATCGACCTCGACCCAGTTGCCCTCGGCGTTCTTGTATCGCAGCGCAATGTCATAGAACGCACGGTTTTCCGCCGTTCCGATCATCATGGTCTCAAGCCGGAGCTTGATCTTATCCGCCGTATCAAGGTCAGGATGACTCTCCAGCACCTGCGGCACGGTCAGCTCGCCTATGACCAGCTTGTGCGCGGCGATGTCCGCGCTGATATTGCCAGTCACGCCGGTGAGTGTGACGGTATAGCTCCCGTCCGCGTTCTTCCGCGCGAAAACCGTCTCGCAGCCTCCTGCGTTGCCGCTGCCGGTCAGACAATCGTAGCCGTTGACGGTCAGCTTGGAGAAGTCGCTGTACTCAGCGGCTGGCCTGACCGTGAAGGTCACATCACCGCCTGCGCGGATCTCGGTATCCGGCAGAGTGTCCGCAGGCAGCCTTTTCACATCGGAGATCTCATAGCTGGGCCCGCCCGTCAGAATGGGGAAGCCGCTGTACTCGGCAAAGGCCGCCTTGACCTCCACATTCCTGCTCAGGCTTTCAATGGTCAGTGTGTTGGACAGGCAGTGATCCATAGTCACGCCAAGGGAAGACATGTTCTCCCGGGTGACCGCGATGCCATTCACCGTCCAGAGGCTGGTCATCATTCCGCTGCTCGGTACTGCGGCGAATACCAGTCTGGAGCCGCCGGCAACGCTGGCCTGCTGCCATGCGGACAGAGCCAGCTCCGTGCCGTTGGCAGCAGCGCTCAGCGTGCCGCCACCGCCGTTCACGGCGTAGGAAACATCATAGCGGACGGCTGTGGCGAACACCACGGTGACCGTGTGCGCCTGCGTCACATTTTCCAATGTGTAGCTGGTCTTGTTGGAAGAGTTAGACACGGGAACACCATCCACCCGCCACTCCTTCACATAGCCGTACTCCGCGGGGACGGCGGTAAAGGTGATGCTCTGCCCGTAGGTCACGGTGGCGGGACTTGCCTCATGACCCTCGGCGGTGATCGTGCCGCCGCCGGAAGCATCGTAGGTCACCGAATAGGTAGTGGTATTCTCTGTAAATACGGCTTCAATGGCGTATTCCGTTGTTGCCTGCTGCCCGGTGGGAACCGTCCAGCGCAGCGTTGCAGTCTCGTTTGTAAGGGTCTCGCCATCGATCGTCCAGTGGTCGAACACATAGCCGTTATGCGGCGCGGCAGTGAAGGTGACCTGCGTGCCGCCGCGGATGTTCGCCGCGCTGCCGAAGTACCCATCTGCGGTCACGGTGCCGTGCTCCGCCGTCCAGCTGACGGTGTACTCCACCGGGCGGAACGCTACGGTGATGACCGCGCCCGCGCTTCCGGCGGTATAGGTGTAGGTGCTGTCCGTTTCACCGCTGACCGGTGTGCCGTTCACCGACCACTGCTCCACCTCGTAGCCGGTATCCGGCTCGGCGGTGAAGGTGACGGAAGCGCCTTCTGTCAGTGTGAAGCCGGAGGCAATATTACCAACCTGCTCCGTACCGCCCGCCATTGCGCCGATGATGCGGCCGTGCTCTCCGGCGGATGCCGTGATCTCGTCGCCCAGCGGCATGAACTGTACCATAACGGTCTTCTCCGCGTCAACACCTCTGAGCACCAACTGCGTCCCGATGAAGGCCGCGCCGCTCTCCTGGTACACCTCGTCGTTCACGCGCCATTCCTGCACACGGTAGCCGTTATCCGGAGCTGCGGTAAAGGTCAAATCGGAACCCTCATAGACCTCTGCGCCCGAAGAGAGGTCGCATGTATACGCCGCCATATTTTTGCGGACCGTGTTTGCGGTCAGGGTGCCGTTGTCGTTGCCGCTGACCGCCGCCACGGAGTAGGAGATCGCATACTTGTACAAGGCTGCAAAATCCGCCGAAAGCGTCTGATCTGCCCTGACATTGTGGATTGTATAGGTATGATTATCGCTGTTGTCCACCGCTGTCCAGGCTTCGTCGGGATTGTTCACAACATAGCCTGTATCCGGCTTGATGGTAACGGTCAGCTTCGTTCCGGGATCCACATAATCGGTAGAGGTTATGGTGACAGGCTCGCTGTTTTTTGTGCCGCGCACCTCGATCGTGCCGTTTTCCGTGCTCTCGATCACCACGACCGGCTTCTTTGCCACGGTGACAGTGACCTCGGTATCGGCGGCCAGCTTCAGCTCCGCCGACCTGCCGCCTGCCGCAGACGTTACATTTTCGCTCCACGAAACGAGATCATAGCTGCCGTCCAGCGTCAGCGTGAAGTTCACCGGCGTATTCGCCGCATAGGAGCCTCCGCTCGTCAGTTCCGTGCCATTGCTGGAGGCTGTCAGGGTCGCCTTGTCCCCGTCCTCGGCTGCAAGACCGAGGATCTTCCAGCTGAGACGGTGGGTGTTGGCCACGGCGACCACCGCGCGGACATACAGCGCTGCCGAATCGCTGCCAAAGGCGGTGTCGTACAGCGTGAAGCTACCGCCGGAGCCGCCTTCCTTCCAGGTCTTACCGTCCGTGGAGTACTCCCAGCGGTTGACCGTGTTGAAGCTCGTGTCCGTGAAGGTGACCGTATAGGTCAGCGCCGTGCCCTGGGGCAGAACGCTGCCCGCAGCCACAGTCTCGCCGGTCCGCGCCCAGGTGATGGCGACCGTGCCTGCAGAAACCGGGTTCTCTTGCCCATCCGTCAGCGTGGGTTCAGCGGCGGTGAAGGTTTTTTTCGTCACAAAGGAGACCGTGACTGTGTATTCCGTCTGATCCAGTCCGGAAAGGGTCAGTTCTTTCTCGCGGTAGAGCTTACCGGCGCCCGGCCATGTGTAGTCCGTACCGTTCACCGTCCACTTTTCCACCATATAGTCGCTCTGCGGGTCTGCGGTAAAGGTGACGGAGGAGCCGTAGGTGACCTTTGCGTTGTTTGCGATCGTGCTGCCGCCGCCGGTCTTGGCGGTGACGGAGCCGTTTTCGCTCGCGCCGTAACGGATCACGGAGAACTGGTTGGCGAATTCCACCTCGACCTTGAGCTGCCCTTCTCCGGCATCGCGGGCGATGCTGAACGCGTCGATGCTCAGCGTCTGCGTGGCCGAGCCTGTGGTCACTCCGATGCGGTATGGCGAGCCTTCTCCGACCTCCGTACCGTTCACCAGCCAGCGGCTGACCTGATAGCCGGTCTCCGGATTGGCCTGGAACACAAGCTGCTCTCCCTGCTTGCGGTTCTCGCCGGAGGAGAAGCTCGTCAGGTTGCTGCCATAAGATCCGAAGATCGTGCCATGCCCGGTGGCGGCCACCTGATAGTAAACCAGCGCCGCATCAGCCTCGCGGCGGAGAGAGTTCGTCTGCAGCGTGACCGAGTACGCACTTTGCAGGCGTCTGGAATCCTCCGATTCCTTCCACTGCGGCGCAAAGGTAAATACGCCGGTCCTGTCCGGGTCAGAAAAATATTCGTTGATGTCGGAAACGGTCAGGCTGTTTGTCAGCGCATCCCTGTCACGCTCCAGAGCGCCTTCAAAGTCGAGCTTGATGTCCTGCAGTACGGCGGGCGCGGTATCCCAGGCCGGGCGGATCGTCAGCCTGCGCGGTGTAACGGTCAGCACGGCGGACGCAAGCTCCCTGCCGTTGCTGTCCTTTGCCGAGAAGGTATACTGTCCGGCGGTCTGTGGGAAGTAGCCGGCGTCGATGCCGGCCGCCGCCGCGCCGGGGGCTGCCGCCTGATAGGAGACGGTTTCGTCTGCCTGCGTCCACGCCGCATTGTCCCACTTCTGCGTCTCAAGCGTCAGATTTGCGCCGTATTCCACAGATGCGCCGAGCGCCTTGCCGTTTTCGGTCAGCAACAGACGGTACAGAGTGGTATTCTTCCCTTCAGTGTCCTTGCCCAGCGCAGCGTAATACACCGGTGTTTCCGAGCTGGAGGCCGCATAGCCGCCATCCGCGGTCACAGCCGCGTGGATGGTGTATACGCCCTGGGTGGGAGCTGTCCATTCCATAGTCATCGTGCCGTTCGTATCCGTCGTGACTGCGATTGAAAAGCTCTCCCCGGTGGCGGTGTCCGTGATAACGAAGGCCGCGGGCTTGTCTGCCAGCCTTTCACCGTTGCCGCTCGTCACCTCGGCAGTGAGCTTCAACTTCGAGCCCGATTGCTGCTTATAGGTGTCAACGGAAACCTCAACTGTTTCGCTATAGGAAATAGGCGTCAGGCTGCTCAGGAGATATGCGGCGTCGCCGATCAGCAGCTTTTCCGCCGGATCGACTTCGGTCACGTTGTAGGAGTCCGTGCCCGCCGACTTTTTCAGGAGGAAGAAGCATTCCTTATTATCCTTCTCGCCGAAGAGCACGATCTCTTCGTCGTCCTTACCACGATAGAAAACGGAATACTGCGGCTTGCTGGAGTCTTCCAATTCAGTTCCCGTGCCGACATTGCCGCTCTGGTCGCTGAAATATTTGCCGCCGCTCTCCCAGTAGAAGGTCGGTTTTGCGGTCGGGCCATCCCAGTGGGCCACAGCGAAGTAGACCTTGCTCGTCTCGCCGGTCTCGCCGGCGGTTACTTCCTTGCTCAGCTGGCCTTCGGCGAGGGCTGCTGTAAAGCCTTTCACCTCGGCAGTTCCGTTGAACTCAGTATATACGGGAGAAAGTGCGTCCCCTGTCACAGTATATGTCTTGTTGCCGTCCGGACCGGTCAGCCGGTAATATTGGGTCTTCGTGATCGTGGTGCCGTCCTGGCCGTCCTGGCCGCCCTGTGTGGTTTTTCTCTCGATCACGCCGATGTACGGGCCGTTTTCTCCCGCCCGGTACACAGTGCCCTGCACGCCACCCTTCTCGAAGGAGGCTGTTTTCTGAACGCTCTGTTGCTGTGTAGCGGTCGTTCGCTTCGTCCAGTCCGCCCCGCCGTAGTATGGATCGCTCTGCGTTCCGTTCCCGCCGTCCGCGCGTGTCACGGTTACATCGCTAACGCTGGTGGGCAGTGCGCCGATCGTCAGCGTGGCCGCGTTGCTGTAATAATACACCGCAGAAGACTCCGCCAGTGTGTATGCTGTCACCATCAGCCGGTACTGGGTGCCGTTCATTGCGGCCGCTGCGTCACGCACGGTCAGTGTCGAGCTGGTCGCGTTGTGTACATCTTTCCACGCAGGCGAGCCAGGGCTGCGCTCCTGCCATTGCATGGTAAGGGTAGTCTTCGGATCGCTCTTGAATACTGTGGCCGAAAAAACTGCATCCCCTCCGGGGCGCACCGTTTGATCGGCGACCGCACCGACCCGAACATAGTTCGTGCCGTTTTCCTTCGGCGTGGTAAAGCTGATCGAGCTGCTGTCCACAGACTCCACGCCGTTGGTGCAGCCGCGCGCCACAAAGGTGTAGGACACATCTCCCGCCAGATCGTTCAGCTCAAAGCTGTTCTTCGTTCCGGAAACGGCACCAACAAAAGCATACGGCCTTGCGGTGTTCTCCATCACGCGGTAGATACGATACTCCTCCGCCGGGCGGCTGCCCGCACTCCAGGTGAGCGTTGCGCCGGTGCTGGTAATCGTTTCTACTGCCAGATCTCTGGGCGGAGAGGACGGCGCGGAGACATCTTTCACCAGATAGCCCAGCGCGGGGACCTTTTTCCCATTGAGCGTCATGTTCCACATGGCGAAGTTCCACGAGAAGCCATAGCCGGCCGCCGTGGGGCTGTTCACCGAGCCGCTGTGCTCCGTGCCTGTGCCGTTCATTTTGGAGCGGGTCTTGGTAAAGGTATAACCGGCTCCGCCGCCCACCTTCGCTCCGCCGATCTTTTTCCATGCCACCACATTCACAGAGAGTTCGTACTCAAAACTCGTCTCTGTCTCCTTGGTAACGGTAATGGTCTTTTCGATGTTGCCCTTACCCGTCAACTCGGACCAGCCGCTTTTGGACACGAGAGCGTCAGAGCCGCCTGCGTTGGTGATTTGGCTGACGTGGGAGCGGTAGCTGAAGGGGTTGCCCGCCTCTGCCAGCCGCTCCTCGGCAATGGGTTCTAATCTGTAGGCGACGGCTTCTTCATTGTATTCCTCCACAGAGACGATACTGGTGTGGGGTGGCAGGGTCTTCATGACCGTCATATCTTTGCCGTCGGAAAGATTTTGGTAGGTATAGACCAGTACGGGAACACGGTACACCACCACTGCGTTCTCTCCGGAATTGTTTTCATAGTCGACGCTGTGTTCAATGGAGCGGCTGACATTGGTGGCCCAGGTGAAGTTGTTTTCGATGGTGGTCTCAAAACCGGCGCCGGAGTTTTCGACCTCGACCTCGTACCCCACCAGCACGGTAGTGTTCAGGCCGTGGCTCTTGCCGCCGCCGCTCCCGCTGCTGCTGCTTTTGCCGTAAGCCGTGCGGCCCTCGCCCAGATCGTCTCCCAGCTCCTCAAAGTAGGGCACGGCCTCCAGCACGGCCAGCACGTCGTAGTCCGTCCACTGACGCTCCACGCCCACATAGCGCACCAGGGTGCTGTCGCTGTCATAGTTGAAGTCGGTCAGACACACATAAGCGCCAGATTGCTTGTTGATGAACCAACCGTTCGTTTCCGAGTGCCTGAACTCATAGCCGCTGTTATCGCCATTTGGCTGGCAGCCGATGGTATACAGGGTGCTGTAATGGTTTCCGGTGCCGCTCTGCTTGACCAGCGATGCGAAGACGACCTGCTCGCGCCCCTCGCCGTTGCCGTCAAAGTTGCCCACGGCCACGGCCTGCACCTGCTTGTTGGTGATCTTGGTTGATCCAATGTATTTGTCGGTGTGATTGAAGGCACCGTGAGTGTACTTGTGGGCGAGGGAGCCGTTGCCGTCGTTGTCCGCCCACGCGTACACATTGCCCGAGAAGAACACCGCATCCGGCTGCGCCCCGCCCTGATAACGGAAGCACTTCACGATCAGCGGACTGAGGACCTCGTCGCCGCTGTACAGACCGTGAGTGGTCAGCGTATTCGTGGTATGTGTCTGCCGGTGCAGGAACTCATACTTGCCCTGAAAGTTTTTCTGCACGCCTGTCCACACTTCGGTCATGCCGACGCACCGAACCATGGAGAAGCCGCAGGTTTTATTGTTGATCGAGATATTATGGTTGCCGGAGTAGTCGATCATGCCCGCCGTGACGATCTCCGGGAAATCCGTCCCGTTGGAGGAGTCGTCACTGGCCAGCACATTGCCCACGGAGGAGCTGCCCCAGACATAGCGGTGCAGCTTGCTCGCCGGGGACACATCTCCCACCGCAACAGTCCCAATGCCCGCCGAGGGCGCGTATTTGAAGGTCTGCGTCCACCCGTCCTCCAGCCTGTCGTACAGGAACACCTGCGTGCCCAGATTCTTGACACCGTCGTAGCCATAGGTATCGTTCAGCCCGGCGGTGATGACCAGCTCATCGTAGCCGTCCTTGTCGGTATCCGCCGCCGTCAACTGCACCACCGGCACATTCTGAATATGATTTGCCTTCAGGGTGCGGACATCCAGCAAGTCGTACACGTTTCCGATCTCGCCGCCCTCGGTCAGCGTCAGGCTGCTCCCTTCGCCGCTGATGGTGTATTCCATCAGCTTGGCATCTCCGTTTCCCTGCGTGGGCGGCACGTAGACGACCACGGAATCCACGCCGTCGCCGTCGAAGTCGCCGCAGGCGATGGCGGCGAAGCCGCCCAGTTCAAAGGCAAGGCGGTTGATCCAGCTCCGGTTGCCGGAGGACGCCGCGCTGGTGTGTACCGCATTGTTGTTCCGGTCCCGCAGGGACAGCTCGATCCCTGCCGCACTCAGACCGATCATGGCGATGTGCTCCTGGCGTCCGCTGCCGGTATTCACGCCGTCGGTGGCCGCCACACGGTAGCTGGCTTGCGGTGGAGCCGGGAGGGAGTTGAACGTCACGCGGTACTGGTTCGCCAGATTCGGGAAGGCCCCCATCAGATTTCCCGCCTCGGAGCCGTCCCCGTTGTAGTCATAGGTGTGGCTGTACAGCGGTGCTCCGCCCCAGCTGTAGGACAGCATCAGCTCCGACTTGACAAACAGCGGCACGGCGCGGCCGCTGCTGCCGAAGGGGGCGTCCGCCACCGCGCTGTTGTAGTCATTGCTGCCCGCTGTCAGTCCTGTAGCCGCCGGCAGACCGAAGGCTCCCTTGCCCTCGGAGGCAGCCGCAGTGCCTTCCTCCGCCCGCACCATGGCGGGCAAAAGCTGCACGCACAGGATGGCGCTCAACAGCAATGCCATAAGTCTTCTGCTGCAATGTTTCATAAGCGATTCCTCCTTTGCTTCGCAGGGTGTCACATAATTCTGCTTATTCTAATTTTACCATGCTTTTCTCGCCCGCGCTGTGTCGTTTAGGGGCGAATTCGTGTTGTTTAGGAGAACAGGGCATATATCGCTTGTGCGATTTGTGCTCCTTTGCTACAATGTTGGAAGAAAGGAGGACGGTACGGTGAGCACAAAAAACAGGAAAATCTGGGCTGCTGGGGTATTGCTGATCCTCACGGTCGCGGCGGCGATCGGGTTCCTGTTCCGCCTGTCGCAGCCGGATCAGGAACAGCGGTCGGTCTACCTGAACTGCACAGAGTCGGATCGCGGCGGCTGGGTATTCTTTACAGAGGCCGGCCCAGTGGAACCTGTCTTCGGCTTTGGTGGTTATATCAACGGTATTCCGGCGGAGGGGACCGGCCCTGTCGCGGCGGAGCGCGTGATGGAGGAACCGGGTGCGCGGCACTTTCTGCAGTTTGACAGTTACGGCGCTGGCCTGCAGGTGTTTCTGGATCATACGCTTCTCTATACAGACTTTCCGGCCGAGGAAAACCCGGTGGACAGCTTTCTGGAGGATGTTGATCCTGCCAGTATTTCCCACGACGGGCTCCGCGTTCCGCTGCCGGAGGACTGCGGCGGGAAGCGGCTTCGCATTGTCACCTACGGACCCTCCGGCGATGGCCTTCGCCAGCCGGTACTGCCCTCGCTGGTGGGACGCTTTTCCGACGCCGTGGTACAGACCTCCGGCGTCGTCTGGCCCATGGCGGCAGTCACGGCGCAGCTTTTACTGGCGATCTGTCTGCTACTGGTGCTGCTGCTTGGCGCACACGATGGCGAGTTTCTCTGGAAGCTGCTGCCTCTGATCGGCTATTTCCTGCTGGCGGCGGCAGCCGGGGTCTGTCATACCTATCTCGAAATTTCGGCCGGGCTGAATACTGACGCCGGGCTTCTGAACTGGGTCTACCTGATCTATATGGATCTTCTTTACTGCTATCTGGCCGCGGCGCTGCACGGCTGGAAGCGGTGGGTGCTGCTCTCCGGTGCGCTGCTCCATATCCTGCTTTCTGCGCTGTGGAGCTTCGCGGCGCTGCCGCTGCTCGCCAGTGCAGCGGGAGACTGGCTCGGCACCGCCCTGTTTCTTCTGGCAGCGGCGCTGCTTCTGTTCTCCCATGAGCAGCCGCTGCGCCGAACGAGCCTGTTTCTCTGCGCGGTGGCGGGCGGTTTATTTGCGTTCTGGGGCGTGACCCGATTCAGCGGAAGCGGGATCTTTTATCCACTGACCAACCCGGTGACCACGCTGCTGGCGGGGTATCCCCATGCATTTTACGCGATCCTGTGCGGCTTTGCCGGTGCGCTGTGCGCCGTGCAGGTGGTGACGGGCTTTGTGCGCGAAACACTGCTTCGCCAGCGCCGGATGCAGGCGATCAAAAGCAGCAGCCAGGCAACGCAGGAAAAGTATGAGCAGGCACAGGAGACAGTCCGGCGGACGGCGGCATTCCGCCATGAGTGGAAGAACCATATCGCCGCCCTGCACCTTTTGGCGCAAAAGCCGGATCAAGCCGGTCTTTTGGACTATCTGAACCGGCTGGATGGAGAATTGGAGCAGCTCTTCCCAAAGGTTTATACGGCCAATTCGACGGTCAACACGATCCTCCAGCGCTTCGCGGCCCAGGCAGACAGGTATGGCGTTTCTTTCCATGTCAACGCCATGCTGCCGGAAACGCTGCCCATTGAGGAGGTGGATCTGTGCGGCTTTCTATTTAACCTGCTGGACAACGCCGTGGAGGCCGCCGCCAAAACGGAACACAGCGAGATCGTCTGTTCCCTGCAGATCCGCCAGCAGCATCTGGCCATCCGATGTGAAAACACCTACAATGGGGTGCTACAAACAGATGAAAACGGACAGCTATGCACCACAAAGCAGGATGCCGGCAGCCACGGCTTCGGCCTTTTGCAGATGCGAACCATCGCCGAGAAGTACGGCAGCGTACTGGCTGTCAGCTATGATGACACCCGCTTCACCGTGATGACGGCTCTGAAGCTGCTGCCCGAAAAAGAGTCCCCCATAAGCTCTCTGTAAACACAAAATGCGGCGTCTCCCGATGGGAGACGCCGCATTCTCTTTATCCAAATGGCCTTGCCCTTACTTCAGTTTTGATTGAGATACCGGACGAACTGGTCCTGAAACTGCTCCATATAGCGCCGTCCGATGCTTAGATCTCTTCCATCTGTCAGGTATATTGTCCGGCTGCTGACCCTGCGGATATGGAAGAGGTTTACGATGAAGCTGTTGTGACAGCGGCAGAAGCGATCCTTCGGCAGATACTCCTGCATCTGGCTCAGCGGGCAGAGAATGAATTGTTCGCCATGTGTTGTGTGGAGTACGCTGCCGTGATCCCGGCTTTCAGCGCAGAGGATATCCTCTGCCGGCAGGACAAAGGTCCTGCCGGCCACCCGGAAGGTTACGGTGCGGGGCTGATGATATAACCGCAAATCCGTTTTGATCGCCTGCTCCAGATCTTCCCGGGAAACCGGCTTGAGCAGGTACTGGATGGGGCGGACGCTATAGCCGTCCTTGAGAAACTCCGTGGAACCGGTGATAAACAGGATGCTGGTTCTGTCGTCCCGCTCCCGCAGCTCCTGCGCCAGCTTCATACCGGTCTTGCCGTCCATCAGAATATCCAGACAAAGCAGTGAGAACTCCGCACCCGCTGAAAAAGCTGCCTCCAGTTCCTCGGCTGAAGAATAGGGCGTGACCGTATGCTCTATCTGCAGCCCGGACAGGAGCGCCGCGCACTGTGCGCACAAGTCCTCACGGAGATTTTTTTCGTCTTCACAAACCGCCACCCGATACATCCTGCTCACCGCCCTTTCCTTAACGCTCATTATAGCGGATGGCATGGGAATTTGCAATACCGCTGCGCTCCGCCGCCGCACAGCCTTCGGGGTTGAGTTTGCTAAGATTAGCAATCGCCATGTTTGCCGTTGCTTATTTATCAAAAATTTTTGAAAAGACCTTTGAGCAAAATGAAAATGCAACGCAATCATCAGATGGCGATGCAGCAGTCGAAGTGAGAGCGCAGCCATGAGCAGGAGCGATAAAAAGCAAAATGCCGCCAGGAGCGGCGGCATTTGCGGACGGTCATTCCGATTGATCTTCACTTGTTTCGGTCAGCGGCTCTATGAACTCTGCCGGGGCGTACACAGGGATCGGAGCTTTGCTGTAATCTTTTGTGTTCCGCGTCACGATGCAGTCCACACCGGAGCGCACCGCCGTCTCGGCCATCACGGCATCTTCAAAATCGGAAATTTCCGCTGAGATCGCCTTGCGGATGTCCAGCGCTGTAGTGTCCAGCAGACCGAACAGCGCGCAGAGCTTTGTCAGAACGTCGCGGGTCGCTTTGTCGCTAAGCCAATATAGTTGTAGCCGTATTTCCTCCTCCGCTTCCACATCACATCGAGCATTTCTTTGAGTTCTGCGTGTTGTTCTTCTGTGACACTCACGCTCAGAACCAACACCTTGGTTTCGGAAAAACGCTTGAAGGTACCGGTACGGGGCGACTCTATCACGAAGCCGCCCCAAAACGGATTATAGGGATGCCTGCGGCCAAAAGAGTACATCCTCTCTAAATCTCTGGACAGGCTGATGGAGGCGTGGTTATATTCTGCGCCGGTGATTTGCTTAAGGATTCGGGACAGAAGTGTTCCGGTCTGGCTAATTACGATATACAGCTGTTTATTTTGATTGCTCATATGCGTATCCTCACAAGATTATCCACAGTACCATGCTATTGGCATAAGAGGTGCTGCAGGTCTCGAAGAAGTCCGTTTCGACTATGTTAGCGTTGGTGTGCTGGCTGACCCACTTCATGCTCTCTGGCTTGATCTCGAAGCCTCGATGCAGCGTTGGACAGCCGGGGCTCATTCGGCAGGTCTTTGCGTATACAACTGCAATTGTTCGACCTTGAGCGTATTCTCCTCGTTGCCGCCGCTTCGGAAGTTCTCCATTTCCGAGCTCCTGATACACATAATAACCTTATCATTGACCTGTAAATCCTCAAAAGAAATCTTTGTAACCTTCTGCGTGGCAAAGTCGCAATAGGCCATAGGAATGGACGAACAGTCGAGCAGACATTCTTCGCCTAAAGTACTTTTATCGACATCGTCCTTTACCGTTATGGTCTGCTTTTCTGTATCGATTTCCGTAATCACTGCGTTGACGATCAGAAGCGTGTCATCCTTCAATGAACCGCACCCGGACAGGGGCAGCAAGAGAGTCAATAAGCACAGAGCGATGTCGATTCCTCTTATATTTCTATCATGCAATGTTGTATCCTCCTGTTTTTGCGCTGTGGGACTTATCCAATCTATGAAAAAGGCACTCCTTCCGCCCTTTGCGTCAGGCGGGACAACGCACAGACTGCGTACATATAGCCTGCAAGGATCAGCGGTGCCGGCAGCCCGTAGAGCAGCGGTGCCGGGATGATACGCCAAAACAGCTTGAGCACACCGATCTCCGCGCCGTAGGTGAAGAAGTAGTTCGCCTCCGGGCAGAGCGTGAGGCGTAACAGGAGATTGATAAGATGAGCGCCTACGGCAAGCAGGCCAAAGGTCTTGAGGATCCGCGGGATATCCTTGGGGTCGGGGCGGTAAAAGCCCAGCGTCGCCAGACTCAGGCCGCAGACAACAAGGAGAGCGTGGGTCACATAGTAGCCGAAAATTCGCGGCATTAACAGCGAAAAGCCGGAGAACAGAGGCTCCGGGAAGAGCAGCGCCATCAGTGCGCCAAGGGGCGCTACAAAGAAGGAAAAGCCCATGATCGAGCGGTTTCTCTTCCACACGCCCAGCGGGATCAGAAACAGATTGATGTTGCACAGGTGCAGCGGCAGCTCATTGAAAATGTTGAAGTCATTGGGATAGTAGGCGCGGACATACGCTGCGTCCATGGACAGCGAGAGCTTGTAGCCGGCAAACAGTGCGAGATTATTCCTCAAAGTAACGTCCATCATAATAATCCGTTTTGCTGATCGAAATATATCTGCTCCAATATTGACTTCTCCTCTGGAGATTCCAGCATCTGTAAATAAATCAACATAGTTTGAACTCCCAGTTATAGCTGTTTTTATTATACCATGTGGTACTCTCTTGCAATAAGTAGAAAGATTTGAAATATACACCGCTTTCTGTGGAGATAAGATAGCGTGCTATTGCTGGGGGGGCTATGTGCCATTTCATTGGCGCTTTCTCGCCCTTTGTGTGAAACGCTCTTTTCTCCATCCAATCACAGTATCTACATCTTCGAGGAGGATGACAACTGAAATTAAGCCGACTTGCAGGATGAGAACTTTCCGTGTTTCTTTCTCTGTCCTAATTCTCCGATAGAGTGGGCTGTTCTGGTGGGTTCATATTGAACCCCTCCTCGGTTCAGCAAACAGGTATAGTTACCCCTTGGCGTGGAGATTTTTGTTTTTTGGCTTAATGAAGTGGATCGTACCAGGGCGCTGTACGATCCACTTTTCATTTATTTCAGCGTATAGAGATTGGATGTGTTGCTCCCATTGGGACGGTATCGGGGCAGCTTGGCAAGATAGCCGTGCTGCTCCAGATCTGCCAGTGCCCGCTTGA
>OKSC01002349.1_pt1 | contig 16240 bp, 20 predicted proteins | sample 1601161 | NCBI WGS metagenome assembly OKSC01 (sample SAMEA3541552, study PRJEB24748) | human gut metagenome | biome: human gut; feature: human-associated habitat; material: faeces | place: China | collected 2012
AGAAATCGCTCATAATGGGATAGTCGGTTGGCTTCAGCTTGCTGTAATCGGTGCTGTCGGTAATGCCGAATCGGGCATACAGCTTGGAGAGCAGGATTTCAATGGTGTCGATCTGTGCGTCGGTAAAATCCTTGTAGCTGCGGAAAAAGTCTTTTAGAAATGCGATGTGCTGCGAAAGTCGTGTGACTTTCTTGAACGCTTCGGGTGTAGTAGCGTCGATATCCTCAACGCTGTCTGTCCACGCCTTGGGTTCAAGAGGATTGATGGTGTACTCACCTGACATAAAATCAATATAGCAGCCGCCGAGCGCTTCGCACAGATCCTCGTACTCCGATTCGGGATCGAGGCAGATGATGCGCTTGCCCGACTCACGGATGTTGGTGAGTATCAGCTTGAGCAAATAACTCTTTCCCTGACCGCTGTTTCCGAGAATAAGGATGTTGGAGGTCGTTTTGTCCTCAGCTCTGCGGTCGAAGTCTACAAGGATGTTTGTGCCGTACTTATCTCTGCCGATATATGAGCCGTGTGGATCTGTCTTTCCGCTGAAATTAAACGGGTACATATTGGCAACAGAGGATGCAGGCAGCACTCGTTCATACTGTGCGCCGAACTGGTTGCAGCCCGTCGGGATGACCGACAAAAAGCCTTCCTTTTGTCGGAGAGTTAAGCGATCAACGGAAATCTTGGAGCGAGTGAGTTCCATTGCAATGTCGCTCTGCAATTCCTTGAGCTTTTCCATGCTCCTGGCTTTCAGTTCGATGAACACCGACACATGGAGCAGCGGCTCTTTGTTCTTGCGGAGATTGGCGAGAAGATCAATTACATCCTGCAAATTGCCCTCGGCCTCGATGGTTTCATTGACATCGTTGCCGCCGCTTTTGAGGCGGTTGCGGCGGGTGGCGTTTTGAATGATCTTGCGCTGCTCCATAGATTCCACAAGCCTGTGATAGATGCGGAGCGTCACGCCGCTGCGGTCGGCAAGCTGCGAGAGAATGGCCTGTTCCTCAGTGGACGGCGGATATTCCCGCACCGCCCACACGCAGCGGTAGCTGTCACCGACGATATAATGGTCGGATAAAAATTTTATAGTGCCGGGCAGGATCATATCGAAGAAGTCCTTGGTGCGGATCTCCTCAACCTGCTCCGGCGTCAATACTTTCGGTTTTCTTTTGAGCATAATATTTTCCTTTCTGCCGTTTAGGTTTCTGCGGCGATAATGAGCAGCCTGCCATCCTTGCCCGATCCGTAGCAGGTGGAGAGGATGAGGTGCCTGCCGTCCTCGCAGGATATGCGGTCATACCGCGGGTCTGCGGTATTTGTTTTCAGCACCTCGGTCACGGTAAATAAACACACACCGTCGGCGGTTTCGAGCCTTACCGTGCGGTGTGCGTTCAGAAAATCCGTATTCAGATATTTCTTCAAATCGGAGAACATCGTGCCGTTTCGCATATTGTGGCCGTAAATAATGAGGTTGGTGCTTTGGATATCGCACCGCCCGTCAAGGAACGGCACTCCGCTTTGGCTGTATTTGCCGTAGAAGTTGCGGCGGAGATATTTCTGCGGATCGTGAGGGGTGTGCATAATGGGATAACTGATGTTTGTGCCGTCAATAGAGAGCCACCCGATGCAGTCGGCGTTTTCTGTAATGAGAGCTTGTATATTGCGTTCTGCCGCAGGCCGCTCGGTCGGCTCTGATTCTGTCTGTGCGGTCGTGACCGTAGGCTCGGCGATTTGTGAGACGGCGGCAAAGTCCTTTTTTTCTTTCTGCCGTTCTTTTAACTCCGAATAGATATTTGCGCCTGCAAGCACGGAAGCCGCCGACAGCAGAAGGCAGAAAAATATGAGGGCGGGCTTATTCCTCATCCTCATCGTCCGTACCCTCATAAAACTGTTCGCCGTCAATGTCGGGCATTGCTTCGCCCTGCATACTCGCATCGAAATAGAGAGCAAGGATGCGTTTGATCTCCGGCTTTTTAAGACGGTGTACCTCAAAGCCCTCGCCGGCGATTTTGCTCTCAATTCGGTTTGCGGTTTCAAAGACCTGTTTTTCTTTCTGTCCCTTAATTCGGGCGACAAAGAAAAACTGACGGGCGGTCGCCATTTCTACCTGAATGGTGTCAAGAAATTCGATGTCCTTTTTGATGAGCTTTTTGACCTTGCCGTTTTCTTCAACTTCAAGGCGTTCGGTCAGATAGGCTTTGTTGTCGTCAAAGCATTCCGAGGAATCGGTGCAGACGATCTCAATGTCGGGCAGCGCCGACAGCACCATCATCAGATGGCGTATCTTGATTTCGATATTAGTGTGCGACAGCACCGAGATATTGGTGGGTGATACAAGGTAAAAGAGCAGCTCGCCCTTATTGGTTGAAAGACCGTATTTCGTAAAGGTTTTGATACCGAGCAACTCCTGCACAGAACGGCCTTTTTTCTTTTTCTGTTGTTTCATGATCATCATCTCCATTCAAAGTATTGCTGTGTGGATATTAAATACCGCACGGCGTAACGCATGAAGTCGAGTACGGTGGTATCGTCCATGCGGATCGTTAAAAAGCCGTAGCACAACACAGCCACGGCCGGCAGAAAGATGTGCAGCTGCACAAGGGCGAGAACCGACAACAGTGCGGCTACCGCTAAAATTACAAAGTCCCGCAAGCTCCAAAGCCACAGATTGGCTGTGGCTTTTAAGTTCTGCGGATAGATATATTGTGTCATTGCGTCATTCCTCCGATTTCTATGCCGCCGACATCCTCGCAGAATTCCTTGGGCGTCTGTCCGTATTCCTCACGGAGCTTCTCAGAGATCATATCCTTGATAAGCTGCGACTCCGCATCGGTCGGCATATATTCGCCTTCCTCACAGGAGTCGGCGGTTGTAACGGTAAATTCAAGCCGGAGCGAATCGGCAAACGGGTCGTACTTAGCATATAGATTCAGCCACTTATCATCGTCCGCTGCCGTGTTCGTTCCGAATTTCTTATCCACATCAAACCATGTTTCGAGATAACAGGTGATCTGATGCCCGATGTCGCAGTCCACCTCCATATCTCGGTCGACTGCAAGCATATCCCTTGTGAATCCCGGCGTATCCATTTTAGTTATAACGGATGCCGGACGGTATTCGGCGTCGGCATTGTGCCGTCCGAACTGCTCACGGATATGCTCTGCAAGCTGTTCCGAGAGGAATCGACTGCACACTGCTTTTGCTTGCTCATGGATAATACCGAGATATTTAAGCCCTGCCTTATAACGGGAGAGGAGCTTGTCATAGGTCATTTCCTCGTTTAATGACGGCTCAAAAATACCGTAATCTCCATACCAATCGGCATACCGTTCCGTCTGCGAAATGTCCGCTGCAACCTCATATGCGGCAATGATTTTGAATGCGTCCGAGCCGTACTTCTGCAAAAATCTGTTTGCTTCCTTGTAATATTCCATAGACACCTCCGTTATTTGCCTGCGGCCTTTGCCACACTGCGGGTCAGGTTGACTGCCGTTGTGGTGGCGTGGACTACGCTCATCATGTTTACTCTGACGCTTGAATCCAACCCGAACTGCTGCGCAATTCTCGGCACCTCATTGGCCGCCAGCATAATGCCGAGGCCGAGCAGCATATTCTGCGGAAAGGTCAGAAGCCCCAAGAAAAGCAATGTTGTCTGCATAAATGCCGTAAGGCAGATTGCGATGACTTGCTTGCACCATTGGTTGAAGCCGTCGGCATAGCCCCTCGGTACGCTGAACATATATAACGCACCGACAGACATCTGCACGAGGAGGATTCCGCCTCTTTTAATATTCTGAAAGAATATTTTAATAATGCAGTAGGCAAAGGCTATCATCGCAAGCAGATTAAAGAGCTTGTATTCCGCAGTGGCCGCCACCATAAACGAGCCCTGCAGCACCGAGGTGCTTTGTCCTGCAAGATCCAGCGACTGTGTTCCTGCAAAAATTCGGGCAAGGTCGTGGGAAAATGTGTTTTGCAGGCTGATGCAAAACTTGTATAATTCTATCGGTACGACTCCGATGAGAGAACAGGCAAAGAAGCCTTTTATGATGTTGAGTGCCGTTGTTTTCACATTGGCTCTGCCGCATTGGTACTCGATGGCAACATCGAATATCGCCACAACCGTTCCGGCCACGAACAAGCCCCAGCCGAAAAGAGTAAACAGCTTTACGGTTGCTTTTACCCATTCAAGGTCGAACACATCCGCGCCCATATTGCCCATCATCTCGAAGAAGTCGGCGATAGCGCCGTAGATGATTTCATAAAACCATTTGAGCATTGCATCCCAAATGGCATTGGATATTTGTGTTCCGAGGAAGTCCATAGCGTCGCCGATGGCGCTGCCGATCCCCGAAAAGATATCGCCTAACCAGTCAAAAATGATTACCACCTCATTTCTAAATGAAAGCGGCAGACGAGGTGTCTGCCGCATGAGAAAAGCCGCCGACTTTTAATCAGTCAGCGGCTTTCCCGTTTGTTTCTATGTCTTTTTTCATTTCCAAACCGTCTATGAAGCCCATTCGGTACGCTTCGGCCTGCAGGAGCGTTTCCACTTCCGCTTTGGCATTTTTCATTGCGTAGAACAGATCCGACTGTTCTGGCGTCAGCGACTTTTCCAATTTCTCGGAAGCGGCGGCGAGCTCGTGAAGTGCCTTGGTGTACTCGGGCGTTTGCCTGACGAGGTTTTCTATCGGGCAGATCTCGCCGTTGAACAGCTTGTAAAAAAATCCCATATCGGTTTTTCCTCCTTTCCAAGTCACACAACATACCACACACTGCGGCAGAAGTCCAGCGCAAAATAAAACCGCCGCAATCTCTGAGTTTGCAGCGGTTCCTGCGCCGTTCACAAGCGTCAATTCAGTGTATTCGGATCAATGATGATGACCTTTTTACCGTTTTTCAAAGCATAGTCCACCGTGTTTCCGGTGCCGCTTTTTTCACCGTTCCATACGGCTATCACAACATCGCTGTTGTCCACCATATATTTATTCCGCTTCATCATGCAGTCGGAGGTATAGTGGGTTTGCAGTGTCTGTGCGTCATCGGAGCGGTAGATAATATCGAAGTACCTGTTCCGCCAGCCTTCGCTCCAGCGATTTGCCTGGGTTTCGCAGGGAATGGCGCATTCCAGCGTTATGTGCGGATATTTTTCTTTAAGCTCCAGCACCGCCTCGGCTGCGTAGATGTCCACACCCATCGCCATGCCGGAGATGAAATGCGTCACGCCGTTTTCGGTGATCTGCTTTTCAATGCTCTCGGTCAGCAGTGCCTTGAGTCTTTTGCAGCCTTCCGCACCTTCGTCGTAACCGAAGGGCAGGGATTTCGGTCTGTGTCCTGTGAAGCAGCAAGTTTTGTTCATGATTTTTCTGTTCTCCTTGTATGTGTATTAGCAAGTGTATCTAACTCGCTTATGCACAGTTTACACCATTATAACAGAAAAATCTGTCGAAACAAAGTGTCGAAAAACAAAAAACTGCACGAAAACCGTGCAGTCCGATAAATTATACCGTTATTTATTGTTTTCCGCTTGCTTTATCATGAGATCGAGCATTTGCAGAATCCTGTTCTGTTCCTCCGCAGGCAGTGCGGAAAGTCGGCGGCTGAGCTCGTTCTCTTTGTACTCGACCGCATGGTCGATCACATCACAGAAGATAGCGTCTGCCGAGACCTGCAGGCCGTTCAATATGGTGATCAGCCTTTCGCACCTCGGAAAAGAGCCGCCGCGCTCCACCGTGGAAATATAATTGACGGAAAGTCCTGTCTTTTCCGAGAACTGCTCCTGCGTAAGCCCGATCCTCTCGCGGCATTCTTTGATTCGCTGTCCGATTCTTTTATCTATCATAACATCACCCGTTTCCTTTCGGTTACTAACTCTTTTATACATAGTATAAACGGCTAATGCAGTTTTTAGAACAATCGTAAATCCATATAGAATGTATTAGCAAGTGGCTTGCGGGTGATTTTTTTGTGAAATTCAGTCCTGTTTTGTGCCGATTGCACGCTTTTCAAATGATGGACCAGATATACAGCGGTGCGGTCAGCGTGAAAATAAGGCAGGCAAACAGGATGCACGGAGCTGCGAATTCAAACTGTCCGTGTTTTCTGTAGTCGAAGTACGCCGTGCCGACCTTCACGAAGAAAAGGATGGCGAGGATCATATCGCACACGGGAAAAACAACATTGTTGACTACCGTCTGAATTTGGCTCTTGGCAGCATTCCAAGTATTCTCGATTGCACCTGCCACATCGCCTGCGGCAAAGGCAGTCATGGAGAAAGTCGACACAAGGACGGCCACGAGCAGAAGAGAGAAAAGGATTCTCATAGGTTTCTTTTTCATAGGGTTCATAAGGGATTACCTCCAATCGCTTTTTGGATTTCTTTTTCGGTTATCTTTCGGACTCGGATATTGAGGTTTTTGCAGAATTTTAACTCGGCTCTCATGCCTTCCGTGACGGTATCTCCGAATACCCACACCTCATCGCAGAGCCACAGAAGCGACATTCCCGCTGCCAAGCCGACTTCACGGTCTTTGGGATTATTATCGTCAAGACATTCCGCATAGAAATGCGGCACGACCGGAGCCGTGCCGCACCTCAGTGCGTATTCGGTATATGTCTTAACCTTTTTGAGGTTTTGCTCAATATTCCCTCCGAGGGGAGCGCAGACATACACCTTTTTCATTACTCGTCATCCTCGTCCTTTCGGGATTTCACACGGATAATGATGACCGCCACAAGACCGCCGAGCGCCACAGCGCCGAGTCCGATCCAAAAGCCGAGGTTGGAGTTGTCGCCCGTCTGCGGAACGGGAGGAGCAGGAGGCGTAAGCGTTACGGTCTGGCCGCAGTCCTCAATGTCGGCATGAGCTGCGATTTCCACACCGTCACGATAGAGCGTTTCAAACACTACGATGTCTGTCTGCTTGGTTACGGTGCTGCCGTCAAAGGTAAAGCGGACGGTAATCTCTCCGTCTTTTTTCTCTGCCGTAAAGGTGACCTCGGAGGTCACTTCCTTGCCGTTTACGAGGAATGGCTTGCCCGTTGCCTTGTCCATAAGGATGCCTTTAACGGTGTATTCCTTACCGACCGTAAGGTTCTTGTAGGAAACGGTGTCCTCAATGGTAATGTCGCCCTTGGCAGTAGCGGATTTTACTCCGTTCACGGTTGCCTTTGTTCCGATTTTAGGAACGGTAACCTTGACGGTCTGATCCTCGTCCTCAATGTCTGCGTGTACGGCAAGCTCTTTGCCGTCCTTATACAGAGTTTCAAATACCACAAGACTTGTGTTTTCCTTGACGAGCCTCGAATCGAAGGTAAAGGATACCGTAACCGTTCCGTTCGGAGTTTCGGGCGTGAAGATGTTTTCGGCTGTTACAGCTTCGCCGTTTTCGGTAAAGGCTTTGCCCGTGTTCTTATCCATAAGCGCACCTTTGAGTACATATTCCTTGCCGGGGATGAGGTGGCTGTAGGATACGGTGTCGGTCAGCGTGAACACCTCGGTTGCACAGATTTCCTTCTCGCCGTCAACCGCAGCGGTGGTCTTGATTTCGGGAATGCGGTCATTGACCACGGTAATTTCTACCGTCTGCTCGTTTTTCGCAATGCTGACAGGATAGATTTCCTCATTGGCGAGGTATCCGTCCGCAGGCTGCAGCTCCTTAATAAGCCAATTGCCGTAAGGGACATTTTCAAAGACGAAAATGCCGTCCTCGCCGGATTCGACTGTAAGGATAGCGCTTTCGGCAGTAAACTCGGTTGCGCCGCTGCGGAAGAGTCCGAACTTTGCACCTGCAATCACTGCTTCGGTTTCACGGTCGATTTTCAAGCCCTTGACCGAGCCGTAGAGGATGTCATTCTTGATGGCTTCGCCGCCGTTTGCTTTGATCTCCACAAGGGCGGTATCCTGTCCGGCGTAGTCGAAGGTCACGGGGTACTTTTCATCCGAGAGGATATAGTGGCTGTCGGTCGCAATTTCCTTTACATACAGCTTTGCGCCTACGGGAATATCCGTCTTGAAGGTGATATTGCCGTTTTCATTGCAATTTGCAACTTCGAGTAGGCCGTCCTTCGGAATGACCGAACCGTCTGCGGCGGTCAGATCCTCGGCCGCATAGAGTCCGAACTGCACCGAGAGGATTTCTCCGTTATTCCCGATGCCGAAGGTTTCGTCCTTACCGAGAATTTTGGAGAGCGACACCTCTGCCTTTTGGCGTTCGTTATAGAACTCGGCGGCTGTTTCGGTGACCTCGACGGTTTCGCCTGCATAGGTCAGTTCAACCGACTTTGCCTCATCGTTCAGCACCATGCCGTAGGGCGCTTTTGTTTCTCTGACCGTATATTTGCCGAGGTACAACGGTTTGCTTGCGGCGTTGCCGTTTTCATCGGTGGTTACAGTGTCGACAACCGCACCCTTGGCATAGCGGAGTGTGCCGTCCGGCGTGATAATGTCCTCGGCGGCGGTAATCTCATAGACTGCACCTGCGAGACCTTTATCTGCAAAAACAAAGCTGTATACGCCGTCCGATTCCACAGCGGAGAAGAATACCTTGCCGCTTTTTGAGATATTGACGATACCTTTCTGTGGCATATTGTGTTTTTCTACGGTTACGACAGTCTTGCTGCCGTCCACCTTGAATGCGATGGGAGAAGAGTCGAGAACATATCCGTATGCCGTACACTGCTCGATAATCTCATAGTTACCGTAGGGCAGCTTTTCGGGCATCATGAGCTTGCCTGTTACATCGGTATAATAGGTGTCGATGTCCACAGGCGTCGGGTAGTTGATATGCTGCACGATATATTCGCCCGTGTCGGTGTTACGCACCTTAAAGCCAATACCCGCCGCAGGGATAATTTTACCCGTTTCGGCATCTTTTTTGACGAGTTCAATGAGCGCCTCAAAGGTTGCGTTGTTGATAAGGAAGCGATAGGTTTCGCCGTTTTCCTTAACAAAGACATTGAAAGGCGCAAGCAATTCCTTGCCTTCCCAGCCCTTGGTCTGCTTCACGGTGTATTCGCCGTAAGGCAGATTCTTGGTTTCGGCAAAGCCGTTCTCATCGCACACAAGGATATCTCGCTCGGTTTCCCTGGCGTTTTCATAGCTGCCGGAGGCGGCAAGGTATACCTCAAACTCTGCACCTTTTTCGGGTGTTTCGATCTTGGTGCTGCCGTCATCGCAGTGCTTGATGATAGCGACCTTGCCCTTGATGATATCCTCATAGGAGTCGAGGGGCTTGGCAATGTTGTATTCCGCGGTATACAGCTTGGCCTCCGCACCGATATGCTGGCTCTCGGTATTGATCAAATATCCTTCGGAGGGGCTGATCTCACGAATCGTCCAATCGTCGCCGCAGATATAATACTTGGTGGTAAACTGACCGTTTGCGTCGGTGGTATAGGTGTCAATGAGCTGATTGCCTTTATAGATGCCGTACTTGGCACCTGCGAGGGAGGCGTCACCCTGAGGCAAGCCCTTTTCACTGTCGCTCTTGGTTACGGTAACATTGAACTTCTTGAGGACATTGTCAAAGGACTTGTTCGTTACCTTGTTCCACTCAACAGCGGCGGTCTGCTTTTCGGGTACGACATAGCGAGTAGGAGTGTCGACTTCTTCGAGTGTATATCCCGTGCCGATCAGCACATCCTTGAATTTTGCAACGCCGTTTTTGTCGGTCACGGCATACTCATTGACCTCGATGCCGGAGAGCGAAGTTCCGTAGAGGCGGAACTTCATGCCCTCGGTCAGTCCGTCCTCGGAGGTCTTTTTGACTGTAAGGTCGCCGCGGCGGAGCTTGTTGCTGAAATTGACGGTTGACACCTGACCGCTGACAACGGTTACACGGCGAACTTCCTGCGGAATATATTTGTCATACTCGGTTTCGGTCACGGTGTAAACGCCGGGCTTGAGATTATCCACCTGAATCACACCACCGTTTGCAGTTTTAACGGTCTTATCGATACCGTTGCCCTGAATGCGGAAGGTAATGCCGTCCACCTTGCCGTCCTCACTGACCTTGACGATTTTTGCACTGCCGGGGATCAGCTCATTGACAGCCTTAATGGTAATCGTGGCATTCGGAGTGTTTTTATTGAGTGTGACTGTCCATTCGGATTTTCCGTAGGCGCGGTAGTCCTTCGGAAACACGGTTTCCTTAACGGTATAAGTGCCGAACGGGATCGGATCGGCAGCCTTGGCATAGCCGGAGGCATTGGTCGGGCCAATCTTGTATGCTTTACCCGTCTTTTGATTTGTGGCAACGAATACGGCTCCGGCAAGTGCCTTGCCGTTTTCATCGGTCTTTTTAACCTCCATAAAACCGTTTTCGATAAAGAGTTCGTCCGGAAGATGATAATATCCGTTCGGCGTGGATGCCTTATCTCCGTTGGAGGAGTGTGCCATACCTTCGGTGGTGTTGATTTCGGGGCCTCTCTCATTACCTACATGGATAATGAAGTGCTTGCCGTTATATACGCCTGCAAAAATAGCCGCATGGACATGGCTGCTTGAGCTGTTGCCGAAGATGATAATGTCGCCGGGAGTGAGCTTGGAATAGTTCACATTGCTCGGACTCGTGCCGACCTTTTCGACCTTACCCTGCGAGGCAAGCTTATTCAGCGCGTTCTGCCAAGTCACAACGGCCTGCGAGTTCGTTCCCGTAGCGTTGATGGCGTCGGTAATAAACTGCGTATCCACACCCTCAATGTTAGGCAGGTAGTTGCAAATATAGTAGGTCACGAAGCTTGCACAGCAGAGACCGTATTGTTCGAACCTTGCAATATTCGGTGCTTTTCCCGTCACGGTCGAGGAATCGGAAACCGTTTCCTTACCCGTAAGCGAAGTGCTGTAATGAATATCCGAGAGGATACTCGGTGCATTGTTTTTCAATGCACCGCCGTAGTGTCCGGTCTGATAGATCGTGCCGTTATCCTTTTGCTTCTGTACATTGTAGCCCGTATAGGCAAGCGCTCTGACAATGGGGTTGTCGAGCATTTTGTCGGGGATGTCCGAGGCAGGTGCCGCAAACGCCGAAATCGGGAAAGCGCTGAGTACCATTACCAATGCAAGGAGCAAGGATAACAATTTCTTTCTGTTCATATTGACTCATCCTTTCAAGTTTGATTGCACAAAAAAAGAACGCCTGATTTTATCAAGCGTTCGTGATGGGAGTATATCGGGCGGTTATCCGCCGTAGTTTTGGCTGCTTACGCATACGCAGCAGTACCATGTGCCGCCTTTGTAAGTGATGCCGACCGCCATGTAGGTGTATTCGGCACTTCCCACATAGCGCCAATGGCCTGCACTGTTCTTGAAGCCGTTTGCTATTTTATCGGCTATCTCGTCTGCCGTACCCGTCCAATTTCCCTTGGCGGCGGCCTCGGCATTGTATCCTCGGTAGTAGCTTGCTTCAGGCATTCCGCAGTCCGACATATCTACATATTCTCCGTATTTCAATACGGTGCAGGCGTCGGGGCTTGATTCATGCGAGAAGTTTGTTATAAGCTGCTCGGATCGATAGGTTGCGACCTTGCCGAGTCCGGGCAGGATGGTTGCAGCCGGTGAGCCTTGGGATTGCCTTAGTGCATTTATCTTTTCTGCCGTTTTCCTTGCCACCTCGTTGGCGGTAGGTGTTTCGGCAGGAGCTTCGGGCTTTTCTGCGGGTGCAGGCGTCTGCGGTTTTTCCTCAGCAGGCTTCGGAGCTTCCGTCTGCTTGGACGGCGTCTTGGTCTGCTGATTTGATTCGGCAGGCTTTTTGGTGTCTGCCTTACTGCCGCTGTCGGCAGGGGCATTGCCTTCGGCCTTTTCTTTTTCTGCTGTGGATTCGTCTGCCTTTGTTTCGTTTTCTGTAGGCAGGCTGCTCTCGGCGGTCGGCTCGGAAGCCTTGTCCGTCACCGTTGCCGTGATGTCGCTTTCCGTGCTTGCAGGATCGCTGCCTGTATTTTCCGTCTTATCCGCACCGCATCCCGCAAGGCTCAGTGTAATCAGTCCTGCGAGGAGGGCTGCGAGCATTTTCTTCTTTCTCATATTTACCACCTCTACCTACAGGATACCGAAAAAATTCGGAAAGTCCAGAGAAATCTGCGAATTTGCGAAAAAAATCACATACTTTGTTCGGGGCTTTCATTTTCATCGGGCAATTCGTCCTCGGATTCCTCCAAAGCCTCACGGTAAGCGCCAAGAACGGCTTCGTTGAGGCTCTGTCGCGCTTCATCGGTGAGGGCGAAGGCAATGTCCGAATACTTGGTTTCGCCGTTTGCGCCTTTGTAGGAGCGAAAGGGCATCCGGGCGAACATTCCTTTCTGACCGTCCACCACGGCGATGTCCTTGATAACGAATGCGCCGCCGATGTTCACACTTGCATACGCCTTGACGGTTGCATTCTCACGCTCGATCATGCGGTCGATCTTGGCGGTCAACGAAAGATTGGATTTTTCTGTGTGATTGGTTTTCTTGGTTGCCATAGTTAATTCCTCCTGTTACATTGGATAAATCATAAAGCCGGTATCGGCTTCGACTTCTTCCTGGCTGATGTTTTCGGGTTCAGCGTACTTGTTTATATATTTCTGCACTTCTTCCTCGGTCAATCCTCTGAAATCGTCCTCCGTGAGTCCGCAGACAAAGAACGGTCCGGCGATTATGGAATGACCGTCATCCAGATAACGGTTGCCCTCCATACCGATGAGCTTCGCCTCCTCATTTCCCACGAGGCAGGTTTCGTCATCGTTGTATATGGGTTCGATTAACCCTCCGACCGCTTTCTGTTCGGCTTCAAGCGTATGGGCAATTTCGGTTACATACGGTGCTTTATTGGGTTCAACATAGACCACCGTCATAAGGTTATCCGGCTTTTGGGTTTTTGCCTCGTCGAAGTCCACCTTTAGAAAGCCTACGCTGTCACAGTAGTAAGCGCCGTCTTTTGTAACGACAATATCCGAAACGGAGAGCGAATGTCCGCGGTGCAGAGGATGTCCTTCCGTATTGAACATACGGTATACATCCTCCAAATCTTCACAATCTACATCTCCGCGGAAAACCTCGTCGTAAATGGAGGCGTTGATCTCCTTGGTTTCCTGGAAATTGTCGAGATGCTTATAGTGCAGAAACTTGACGAAGTTTTTATCTCTGTTCCGGTTTATCTGATAGATCTTTATTTCCATTTTACATTCCTCCCAAGGTCATGCCGCCGTTCTCATCGGGTTCGTCGGCAAGGTCGTCGGCTTCAAGATATTTCTGCGTGTTTTCCTTTGCCCATTCGGGGATGAGTTCCTCTTTCAGTGCACCTGCAAATTCCGTGCGGCGGTAATAGGTTTTTTCTCCGTCCGACACATGGAATCCGAACACCTTCGTGCCGAGGGAATCGGGGCGGCAGCCGTTGCCGTGGGTGGCATAGAAAAGCTGATCCTGCGGCGTTTTGCATTCGTCCTTGAGAACGGACGGATTCAGTACAAGTATGCGATCGGTATAGTCGAGCTGTCCGCTGCGCTCACTGTCGCACTGACTGCCGTCATATAATCCGAGCTTATCCCACAGCCGCCTTGCATCGGCAACAAACAAGTTGACGAGCCCCGGATGGCTGCGCACACAGTATTGCCATGTGTTTTCCTTGTCCATAACGGAAAAGCGCCGCGCCCATTTTTTGTTGTCCTCGGAATATCTGCCGTCATGGGTTCCCTGACGCACGGTGGCGGCAAGGACGAAGTTGACACGGTCAAAGCCATATCGGTCGATGATCTCCTGGGTACAGGATTTAAGGCACTGACCGTCATAGTGTTCGTCAATGGCTCTCTCGATGGCACGGGCGCAGTCGCAGTTTTCGAGATAGCTCTCACGCCATTCGTCCTTTTCACCCCATTCCGCAGCTTCCTTGAGGGAATAGAGATACAACGGCTTATGCTCCGGCATTGTGTCCACCTGCTTTCTGTTCAGCCCACTTGACCGAGAGATGCACGAGCGCTACACGCTGCTGTTCGGCAGAGAGGCTGTCGAGGAAATCCTCAAGCGTCATCTCGGTTTCCTTGTCGGCTGTCTTGGTGCCGGAGCAGTTATCGCAGATCTTTTCACGCTTGACGGTGACAGTTCTGCCATCCGGTGATTCGGTGAAGGACAGCACATCGTTATAGGTGAAGCCGACACGCTGCCGGATCTCAAACGGAATAGTGATGCGCCCTCTTTTGCCAAGAACACGGTATAGTTTTGTCATATCAGTTCGCCTCGCTTTCATCGCAATTATCGCTGCAGGGGCAGTCCTCGCAGTCGCCGTCACAGTCCATGTCGGCAATGGGACAGTTTTCGCAATCGCCGTCACAGACGATATCCTTCGGGTCGTCGATGTTCTCAATGACGATCTTATGTCCGTCTGCGTACATCTGCAGAGGGTCGCCCTCGAACATTCCGGCTTCGAGGAACAGCTCGGCAGGTACGGGAAGCATAATGATTTCGGTTTTTATCTTTTTATTCTGCATACAATGTTCTCCTTCAATATTTTTTCGTAGTCGAGTGGCTTGTCGATGGAATCGAACAAGGTGAGCTGGTGGGGCTGCTGCCGTTCACGCTCAAAGAGGTCATAATTGGCTATGAGCAGTTCGGAAAACTCCTTACCGGCCTCGTATTTCTGCGCCATGCTATGCACCCGTTTGAAGTCAAAAAAGTTATATTCCTTATATAACTCCCTGATTTCGGGGCAGTCATTGTAGGACAGCAGGAATTTGCCTTTCATACCCGCAAGAGCGTGGTAGAGCCGCAGGTGATCCTCCCATGTGAAGCCGCAGTCGTACATATATTCGCTTGTGAAGTACGGCGGATCGCAGTAGGTGAAGGTCGTCGGTCGGTCATAGTGCTTTATAAGGGTTTCGAAGTCCTGGTTTTCGATGACCACATTCTCGCACCGCTTAGCAAAGTCCTGCACGAGTGCGAACAGCGTTCTGAGGGAAAACGGCTGACAGGCAAAGGACTTGCATCCGCTGGAATAACTGTAGCGAATGAGCTTTAGAAACATGGCAGCCCTGCGTAGGTCGTGGTCGTTCCGTGCCGCCGAATACAGCGCCCGTACTTCCTTGGCGGTCACTTCGGGCAGCATTATTTCGGTCAGATCAAGCTGTGCTTTTAGGTAGTCCTCGGTGAATTCCTCTTTTTCGAAGAACTTTTTCAGTACGGCAAAATCGTCACGGGAATTGAGGCTTAAAAAGCCGAGTTCACGGATGAACTCCATCGGACGGTCACGCATACAGCGGAACAGATTGACGAGGTTGTGGTTGTAATCGTTGAACACCTCGAACTTGTCCGGTACGGGTTTTCCCAGCAGTACCGCACCGGAGCCGCCGAACGGCTCAACATAGCGGTCACAGCCTATGGGAAACAAGGCATACAGGATATGGAGGATAGAGGTTTTGTTGCCTATCCAGGTTACAGGGGATTTTATTTTGATCACCTCACTTTGAGGCGGTCAACCGTTATAAAGAAAAAGCGGCGGTATCTTTCGTCTTTATAACGATTGATACCGCCGTGGATTTATTGCTTATTCTGTTTTGGTTCTCTCTTTGGCACGGAGCCTGCGTATCTCGTCCTCATAGTCGTTGATGCGGTTGATCTGCATACATCCGAGGATGCAGAAGCTGATGCACCCGCCGAGAAGCAGGCCGATTATGAGCATGGCGATCTCCATTTTACATTCCTCCCATCGTTATGCTTTCGTCCTCATCGGGAAACAGCTCGGCGGTCCGGATAGCGTCCTCGCCGAGCCCGCGGAGCAGGCTGTTAAAGTCCTCGATGTCGCAGCAGGAGCGGATACCGTAATCGGCGCACAAATCTCTGTAATAACCGAGCTCCATATCATCTCTGTCCATGAGGAGATTTTCATTCAGTTCGAGCCATGCCTTTTGCTTTTCCCAACATACGCAAAGCGAGGTCGGGAAACCGCCTGTTTGGTCGCACTGAAAATCCGGCGAAGTATATACCTCGCCGGATGCGTAAAGCTCTGCGGTTTTCTTTTGCAGTTCGTCATAGGTCATAAGCGCATACCCATCCCTTCGTCCATGTCCTCGGATTCATCCTCGCCGGTGATATTAACATATTCTCCGATAATGCAGAGGGCTTCGTCATAGCTGCCGCACCCGGTGATGCGGCCGGTCATTTCCGTTGCCTGTTCCGCAAGTCCGTTATGGCGGAGAGTTCGGGCGGCAAGCCCCATAAGGTTTAAGATGTTTCCGTCCTCACCGATGAGCCTGCAGTCGGGCTTTTCCCGTTC
>OKSC01002352.1_pt1 | contig 16236 bp, 10 predicted proteins | sample 1601161 | NCBI WGS metagenome assembly OKSC01 (sample SAMEA3541552, study PRJEB24748) | human gut metagenome | biome: human gut; feature: human-associated habitat; material: faeces | place: China | collected 2012
CCCGTCTGCCGTCGATTGTAGGGCGGATGCCGATTACGGGATAGCTTCCGATTAACCTTGATTCTGCCATTGTTGTTTTCTCCTTAAAAATTATTTTTCTATAAACCGAATAATCGGCGTTACGTCTTCTAACGAATGCGGGTGATGTCCGCACCCGTGCTTTAAAATATATTCAATCTCTACCCCTTGCTCTCGGTAATAGTTCACCATAATCCCGCAATTTTCATCATAAGGCACGGTTTCGTCAGTGTCGCCTGCCACAATCAGTACGGGTATGCGATTTTTTGAAAATTCTTCCAGATAATCAATCGGACTGAACGAATATTTTTCAAAAGTTTCTTCGTTTAACAGGTATTCTTTCAAAAGTTCGGCGTGTTCTTTCGAATTACGCGGTGGCCACGATTTCAAATTCAAAACCGGCGCGTCAAGATATATTTTTTCCACATACTCGGGATAATACAACGCATAATTAAAAGCGTACAGTCCGCCGCGAGAAAATCCAAACAAATACGGTCTGTTTTTAAAACCATATTTTTCTATCAGATACAAATGAAATAAGTGCATCAATCTGATTGCACGATTACTTCCGTACATATCACTGATTTCGTAATATACTCGCGCATATCCCATAGAAAACAACTGCTGTTCCGCCTGATCGAATGCATAGAAAAATTCCGTTTTCCACACCCATTTCCCATTGAAATTATCGGGTATCAGCACTGTTGCCTTATATCCGTTGTATTCAAATTCTTCTTTTCTCATGATCCGATTACGCCTTTTTTCAGAATGATATTTGCATACACCGCTTCTTCGCCCGTGGCGATTACCGCAAAAGCGGTTTTCGCACGCTCGTAAAACGCGAATCGGTCGATATTCCCGATTTTTACGTTTTTATCGTGCTTTTCGGCAATTTTTTCGTATTCTTTCCAGATTACGGGATTGATTTTGTCTTTATCGCAATCCATAAGCCGCATTAAAATCATATTCGGATTTGAATACGTATCAAGCGGAATTAAGGAAAGCACCGCTTCGAGCATTGCCGCGCCGCCGATTCCGTCCGCGCGAATCACGCGTTTACCGAACGTTTCCGCGGGAAAATTTCCGTCCGCGATGACGATTTCGTCGCCATGCCCCATTTCGCATAGTGTTTTCAATAACTCCGGCGATATTATTTTAGGTACGTTTTTTAACATGTTTTCACTCCTTTACCCATCTGATTTCCATAGGTGCAAGCGAAAGGTTTGTTTTCTTGCCGTTGATATCGTAAAAATCTGTCGTCTGCGGCTGATCAGAATTGTTTACTACCGCATACTTCTTCGCCACGGGATAATAATTGCATTCCGTGGCGGCGTTCGTCGCATAGCACACGTTTAAATCTTTCTTCGCCACGTAACACATCGCCTTATACAGCAGACGCGAATTTTCAAAGCTGTACGGAAGCCCCGTGATATAAAAGCTCCTGCCTCTGCCGTATTCGTTCACCGCCATCTTCACTTCTCCTGTGTTCACGTTTCTCTTAAATCTGTCGCTGAACGCAATATCCAGCACTTTCGTCTTTTCCAGCGCGTAGATATTCTTCTTGTCCTCTCCGTAATCCACACTTTCAAGCCCCGCCGTCAATTCGTGCGGCTCCTTTGTTATGTTATATTTATCCACAGAAAGCGTATAGCCGATTTCTTCGTCCACACCAAGCACGTCCGCCAGTTGGAAGTATCTTCCGTTCCCCTCGCACGCCGTCGGTTCGCCTACGCCGATGAATCCGCCTCCGTTATACACGAATCTGCGTATCGACGCCTGCAATCTTTCGTCCAGCCATTCTTTTCCGCCCGAATACGACGTATACGCGTCTCCCGCGTTTATGATGACGTCTATATCCTGCGGCACTCCGTCTTTCACTTCGTCAAACGACAAAAATTCGATATCTACGGGCAATCCGCTTATCGCTTCCAATATCCCCTGATACGAATATATCTGCTGATACCAGAGTTCATGCGCCACCATATGGCTCATCCAGCTTCTCTTCTTTCCCCAGGCGTTCAAAAGTCCCGCTTTCAGCCTGCACCACGGCTTTTTGTTATCCACCGCCGCGTATATCGTCCGGAATTCGTCCGCCACTTCCGCCACACGGTCTACAAACGCCGGAAATTTCGCCGCCAGCGAAAGATACCCGCCGAATCCCATGCGGTCTATCGGTTTCCGCATGATTGCACGCCTTGCCGTCCGCCAGTTGCGGTTCAATTCTTCCACCGCGTTCTTTTCGTTCCCCTCAAAAAACGTATCGGGAAAGAAATACGGCAGAAATCTCCCTTCGCAGTATTTTACGTGCGGAATTTCCGATAACATTCTTACCGTTACGCCTCCGCCTACCGAACCAACCACCGCGTCCAGCCCCATATCTTTGAAATGTTCTCCATACGGCTCGCTGCCTATCCAGTCGTCTCCCAAGAACATCATCGCTTCTTTTCCGTATCCGTGGCAGATTTCCACAAGCTCTTTAATCGTTTTGCTTACGAACCTTTCCACATAGTCCATATACTTTTTGAACTTTTCCGTGGGCGTTCTGAAGCAGTTGTTATAATACCCGCTGTCCACGAAATCTTCCGCTACCAGTTTTATTCCGCTTTCTTTTTCAAAATCCGCCATCAGCACGGGGTTCGCCGTCTGCGCATACCCGAACCACTCCACCTGCTTCTCTTTTCCGAGGTCGTTGAAAATCAGCGTGAACTGATACAAAAACGTCGTGAATCGCACCACGTTCGTTTCCGGATTCTCTTCGCACCACTTCTTCATATGCTCCGCGATATACTTCTTCGTCGCCGGAAACGCGGGATCGTACGTCAGCTGCTTTTCGCACGTCCATTCGTTCGTTATGTAATTGTATATCTGCACCGGATGCCACGTTACGCGCGCAAGAAACGTTACCGTGTATTCGTGGAATTCTTTGCAATTTTCTATCGTTACGATTCCGCTTTTCTCGTCTGCCTGCCAGTCGCTGCGCGGTACTTCTTCCCCCGTGGTGCGATCGTATACCTGCCATAATCCGATATACGTATAGTCCGGCGAGAATTCGTCCGCGAGAAATCCTTTCATGATTTCTATTTCCGTTGTCTTGCCTACGGCAAGTTTCCGCTCCGAAAGCAGAAATATCCGCTGCGCTTCCTCCGGATGCTTCCGCGCCCAGTCGTTATCTCCGCGCACCACGAAATACGTGTTGTACACCTTCCCGAATTGTCCCGCGTTCTTCGGCAGACGCGTTCCGTCGCAATCCCGCACCGCGTCCGCTCCCCATTTCTCCGCAATCGCTTTCGTCCCTTCCACAAAACTTTCGTCCGTCGGTATTGTAAATCTTCCTTTCTTCATTTTATTTCTGTCCTTCTTTTATCGTTTTTTGTTTTTTTCCGGATCTATCAGCTTCATTTCTCCTGCAGCCATTCGTTTTCAAGTTCCTCAAAATTGACCGTTACTATACGGTCTTCCGTAACGTCGTATCCCCGTAACAACTTTTATAACTTGTTCGTCTTTCTACACTATGAGTTTTTTTTTAATATTCCTTGCGCTCGACCATATCAAGTCTCCTTATTGATTTTGTTTCTATTATAACAACCATTTTTTGATTTGTCAATAAATTTTCCGAAACAGGAAACCTTTTATCGTTTTTGTTTTTTCCGGCAGATTGCCGCATGCGCTGTTTTCATGCGCCCTGTTAAATCAGCTTATTTTTCCCTTTGTTTAAAGAATACGTTACGCCGTTTATGCCGATTTCGCATTGTTTCGGAGCCGATACAAAAAGCTCCGTAATCGCGCCGTTTTTCATTTTCGCCGAAACGATCAACCCGCCGCGCGAGCGCAGATTTTTAAACGATACTTCGCGATACGTCCACTCTTCGGGCAATGCCGCAAACAATTCGATTTTTCCCGTATGGTCCTGCAGCAGCATTTCGTGCAACGCGTCGCAAAAACCGAATAACGCTTCCAGCGTAAACGGACGATAATGAAACTGCGTATAGCCGAACCGTCTGAAATCGCCGTTTAAATGAAACCCGTTTTCGCCCACAAATCCGCGGCAGAATTGTTTCAGTCTTTCAAACGCCGCGTTCCCGTTTTTCGCCATGGCATAAATCTGCGCGGACATCGCAAACGAAAACCCTACCCAAAGGCCCGTGCCGAGCTTTTCCATGTCGTCGATCGTCCGTTCGTAAATGTTTTTATGCTCTTCGGTATCGTAATCGATTAAATGCAGCGGATACAGACACATCAGATGCGAAAAATGTCTGTGCGTTTCGGGCAGTTTCCGCGTTTTATCCAGCATGACTACGCCGTTATTATCGATTGCGATTTCGTCGAGCTTCGAAAGAATATCTTCGTACTTTTCCGCGCTTTCGCCGAGCTTCTTCGCATACCCCGCGAGCGTTTTATACAAATACCGCATCAACGCGAGGTCGAAATTCGAATTCGGCTGTAAATACGCTTCTGCCGTATCGTCGAAAATTTCCGGCGAGGAGGAAAGCGGCAGATATAATTTCCCGTCTTTTTCTTCCAGCAGCGCACGAATCGCCTTGCCCACGCCGCGCAGAAACGGATACGCGCGGTTTTTTAAAAATTCTTCGTCGCCCGTGTACAAATAATATTCGTCGAAACTCTGCGCCGCCCAGATCGTCATCGTCGGCGACAACGAATACTGCGCCCAGCCGCCCATCGGTTTTCCGTCAAGCGTACTGCATGAGGGCAGTAAAATTCCCTCCACGCCGAAAAAATCTTTCGCGAATTTCTCATATGCCGGCTTCAGTTTCCATAAATATTCCACGAAAACTTCGCCCTCTTCCAGACGATTCGCCTTTAAATAAGACTGATACGATAATTCCGTGTTCGTATCGTGGTGATAATCGCCTTTCCATGGCGGCAGGCAATCGTTATCCGCCGTCCATACCCCCTGAAGAGGCATCGGATAAAAACCTTTCCGCGAACAGCTTCCGAACAGATACCAGCTTTTCCGGTACGTTTCGTCGATAAGTTTATCGCCTGTTTTAACGGCGGATTTCCCGTTGTAAGCGCGCCAGTGCTTCCGATGCGCCTCGTGCAATTTTTCAAAGCCTGATTCCGCCGCCCGTTTTAAACGATTTTTTGCACCTTGTACGTAATTCTCATCGTCGTTCGAAGAAGCAAGCGTGTAATAAATTACGTTCCCTTTACGGTAGGTTACGATTCCGTAACAATATTCCGTATGCGTTTTCTGTTCGTACCACCCGTACGCGCCGTCGGCTTTGATTTCCGCAGGCGGATAGCCGAACGATCTTTCCTCTTCCGGATTGCCGATGCCCGAAGCATTTTTCGTTTTTTCCGACAAATATTTCGGGATGTGAAAGCCGTACGAACAATCGCGATACACCCGGATAACGCCGGTAAGCGATATGTAATCCGTAAACACATCCGCGATTTTTTCCGCGCCGTCGTAAACGCTTACCGTCGCAGTATCTATATCCAACGTATACGAAATATCTTCCGCCGCCGGGGAAAAATTCAGTTCGATTCTTCCGGCGGTAATTTTCGAAGGGTAAGGCTTGCCCATAAAAATTTCGTCGAACAGGCGGCAGTATTCTTTCCAATCCTCCGCCTTGCCGCTTTTTGCCAGCCGTTTCAGATTTTCGAAATTGAAACCGCTTTCCAGCGTGGTTTCGTTCGGACGAAGATCCCACAAATCCGTTCTGTCTACCGTAATTTTCAACGGCGAACCGCCGTAAACGATGCTGCCGATAAACCCGTTTCCGAGCGGCAGTCCCTCGTTCCACTGCATTGTTCTCGCTTTTATTTTCTGCATCTGTTTATCGCCGCGCAACCGCGCGCCCCGTTATTTTTCCCGACGTATGCACACTGCTTTCCCTTTACCGAACGGCAAAGAAGAAGGATACAACTTGCCGAATTCCACGATTTTTATGTCTTTCTCCAGCTCTTCGGCGATCTGCCCGTTAATACGTACGTCTTTGTATCGGATATTTTCCGCCACGCAACTTACGTACGGATCGAACAATTCGAGATGTTTCTCTTCGATGTACTGCGATTTCGGCCCCACAGTCATGAAATAAGAATTCGGATATTTTTCTTTATTCAGCCGCACGGCTACGTCCGAAAAACGGATATTCTTTACGTTGGAACCGATTTCAAACGTTGCGAAGTTTCCCGTTACCGGGTTGCCGCTCAGATAATTCGGCTGCTTATCCACGGGAGCGGTCGTATCCGCGGAAATATGTTCAAACGTAACGTTTTCTATTCTGCCTACCCCGATTTCCTTTTCGGGAACATCCGTGTATGCCGGCGTTTGCAGATACATTTTAAACGTGGTTACGCCAGATACGTTCTTCACCGTAAGATTTGTAATGCGGCAGTCCTCTTTTTCGCCGTTTTTATACGGATATATGCCCGGTTGAATCCGAAACGATTTGTGCACGTTCCGCCCGTCGCCGCAGTTTACGCCCTCTACGGTAAGGTTTTCTATCGCGCCGAAATTGATGGACGAATTATCCCAGTCGTAAGCGTTCAGCGCAATCAGATCGTCCTCCGTATGCCCGGAAAGATTTTTCACCGTACCGTTTTTCACGCCGCCGTTTACATGCAAGCCGTCGGCGAAACAGTTTTCGAAACGTATGTTTTCTATCGTAAACCCGTCCGTTCTGCCTAACTGGCAGGCAAAACCCGCGGCGGCACGGAATACAAGATTTTTCAGCGTTAATCCGCGTACGCCGCTGAATAAAAAGCACGTGGAAACGCCGTGAACCGTATCGTTTTCGTCGAAACACCCCGAAGCGCCGTAGCCGAGCCGTTCTTCGTTTTCTTCGCCCCATATGCCGCCGCAGACGGAAATATTTTCGTCGCACGGCGCGTCGTCGGGGATTTTATAATCGGAACCGTCTATCACGCTTTCGTTTCGCAAAAGCAGCGTTTTCACGCCTTTGATTAAAATGATTTCGGCGTGTTCGTCGGCGTAAATTTTCGTATCCGACGGCACGATCAACGAACGATCTACGTAATACCTGCCTGCGGGAATAAAAATTTCCCGATAAGTTTTAAACGCGCGGTTCAATTCGTCGGACCAGATTTTTCCGTCTTTGTAAGGCTTGAAACCGCCGTCCGCAATACAGGATAAATCGATTTTTCCGTGTTTGATGTTTGTAAGCATAATGTATATGAAAAAATGCAGGATAGAATCTACGCTTTCCGCCGAAAATCATAAAATTTTGAGGCGGAAAGCGTACTGATTTACTGCTTTAAGTTAGCGCAACCACTAAAAGATAGCGTTATGCCCAGAGCGTAGCCACACCATCTACATAGTGCCAATAAGTTTTACTTGTTTCGGTCGGCTTATTTTCGCTATAATAGTAAACTTTGCCGGATAATAATCCGTTATTACCCGTTGCACCTTCTTTGTTAATAATCACGTTACTGTCGCCTTCGCTGCCAAACGCATAAATATTGATGCACTTCGCGTCGCCAACGAATTGTTGCGCATTCAAAGCAAGCGGATCATCAAACAAATTAAACGCTTTGTTTACGATAAGCGTAGTAAGCTTGCTGCACCCTAAGAAATTGTTGCCTGTAACAATGGTTTCCGTGCTGTACGAGCGAGAAATTCCTTTAAAGGTCATATCCTTGATTCCCAACATTGAAAGATATTGAAGATTAGAACAATTCAAGAATACATTGCCGTCTAACTGCGTTACGCTTTCTGGCAAAATAACTTTCGTGATATACGTATTACTTCTAAACGCGCCGCTTCTTACATACGTTACAGGCAATTCGCCGTGAATGCCGTCATTGTATTTTCCAAGAATTTCAACTACCGACAAATTCAACGTAGTATTCAGGTCAACATAATATGCGCCATTTCCATTGTTTTCAGTCGCGTCGTAACCGTATGCCACGCCTTGTGTTTTCTCTTCGCTATACTTTCCGCAATTCGAGCAGATTCCGTCAACATAATTGTGTTCGCTTGCGCCGTGAATAATTTCGCCGTTCTCGTCAAAATTCCACTGTCCGCATTTCGCTGCATCACCTTTATAGAATACTTTGCCCGTAATAAACTCGTTCAAATTCGGAGCCGTGAAACTGAACGTGCTTTCGCTCGCCGTTCCGTCTACATAGATAATTCCTTGAGCCTCAGCCGTCATACCGTGTTTTTTAAACTGCTGATTATCAAGATTAAACGCCTTGTTCACAATAACCGTTTTGATTTTCGAACAGTTAATGAAATTGTTGCCTGTAGTAATATGCTCAACGCCGGTCATCGAAATATATTCAAGATTAACGGCAGCCTCAAAAGAATTCCCCTTAAAGTCAGTTACGCTCTTCGGAAGAACTATTTTAGTAACCATACCCGTCCAGCCGCAATGTGCCGCTACATAAGCAACATCTTTGTTGTTATACTTTGCAAGCGGATAAACTTCGCCCGACGGATTATTTCCTTCGATATATCCGCTGATGTACGCTCTTTCGCCGTCCTCGGCATAGGAAATACAGCTCTGCCCTTTCCGGCAATGCTTGCATAAGCCGTTCTCGTCAAAATCATGAATTACGATAAATTCCGCCGTTGCCTCGGCGCCGTCGTAATTTTCCGTACCCTCTACCGTTGCTTTTACTTTATAGCCGAGACGAGCATCGATAATTTCGTTGCCCGCCGCATCCTTGTATCTGGCGGTAGCAAAATCCCAGTTCTGCACGGTATCGATGTCTTTTCCGTACGTATACTTTACCTCTCCGTGCAGCGCCGTCGCCGCAGGTTCGGGCGTATCGGTACATTTAATCGTTGCCGCCATCTTCAACTGCATCGCATTCGTCGCTTTCTTCACCTCAAACGATTTAGTTTCTTCCGCCGCGGAATAACCGGAAGTCTCCGCCACGCTCGCTTTCACGTAATAAGTACCTACGTTGTGATTTTCAAGCTTATCCCACGCCTTATATTCGCCGTCTTTTTCTTTTGCAAACGTAATTCCGGCTTCGCCGTATTTCGCCGTTGCCGTAAACACAGGCGTTTCGCCGTACACGATATCCTTGGTATCAAACGCCGTAATCGCATTGGCAAACACTCTTCTGAATTTCGCGTATACCACGGCGTCGCCCGAAATCGCGCTTAAATCCGCTTCGGCGTCGCCTCCGTTTTCCGTTACCCATTTTTCAAACACAAGTTTGTCGTCGCCGTCGGTGCGATCGGCAGGAGTTTCGAACGTCGCCGCACCGCCGTTTTTCACCATCACCGATCCCAACTCTTTTTCGCCGTCTTTAAACGTAACAAGACTCAGCTTGTAATTGTTTACGGGCAGCTGTTTTCCCTCGTTCAAAGCCGTACCGTTTGTTACGTCCACATTGCTTCTGACGGCAACGTACTTCTTCGAAAAATCGGCGCCCTCGTTGATTTTCGTAACCAGCCCGTTGTATAAATCCAGACTGTCGATATACAGCGGGAACGTTGCGTCCGCACCCAGCCACGAATAATTTTCAAGGCTTAAAATCTGTTGCGTGTATTCCTGTTTGGTATCCAGCAAAGCCGCCGTAGCCACGTCGTAAAAATTTCCGCGCGCGTTTTCGTTGTAATCGGAAACCTTCGCTTCCGTCTTGCCGCTGTAAATATACGCCCGCGCGGTATAATCCAGCTTGCGGTTCTGTTCCAGCACGTTGGTAAGGCACACGTTGGCATACCAGGCTTCGTCGCCGTCCACCCGATACAACTTCTCTTCGTCCACCTCGCAGTTCAGCCACTTTTCGCCGAAATATTTCACCGCGCCCACGCGTACCACCAGTTTCACTTCGTCGTTCGCGTCGTTGTCCTTTATGTACTTTTTCGCGGCGGCATTCATTTTCACGATGAACCGCAACCCGCCCCCGGCATTGAGTTTCAGCGACGTACCGTCAAGCACTTGTATCGTTCCGTCGCCGGGAAAAGCGCTTTCCGCGCTTGCAATGTAGCCGTGATTCATCAGCGCAACGCCGCCCGCCAGCATGCCGAGCGATACGGCGGAAGCCGCCAGCACCAGTTTCTTGTTTTTTTTGCATAATTTTTTCATGTTTCGTTTCCCCTTTAAAGCGTCGTTTCCCGGTTGAAATTATCCCAGTCTACGTCCTCGATTACGTTATCGTACCCCGACGTTGTTAAACAGTCTACAGACGAGAGCACATACAGCACTTCGGGCGATGCATACTTTTTCTTTTTCATTTTTTCCCTCCCCGATTTTTTTATGACTTCGGCGGATACACGTTTGTGTATTCTTCCGCAAGTTCCCAGTTTGCCGTAAGCGTAATGTCGCCGTCAACAACGTCCGAATCAAACACCCACAGTCTGCCTTCGTAGTACCAGCCCGTAAAATCGTAGCGGGCGGAAAACGTCGCCTTTACGGGCGCTTCCGGCGCTTTCAGCGTGGCGCCCTCTTGTACGGTAACGCTTTGCACCGCCGTTCCTCCCGCGGAATCGAACTTAACGGTGTATTCTTTCGTTTCCGCCGTTCCTCCGGGCGTTTCGCCGGAATTTCCGCCGGTGCCGCCCGAACACCCCGCAAGCGCGCCGACCGATACGGCGCACAAAGCTGCGGCAAGCACAAACGCAAACCTCTTTTTCCTCATAGCATTTATCTCCTTATATAATTTTACAAATCCGTTTTATCGGCTCCACGGCACGGCGGTTTCATCCGCATAATGCCAGCAACCCGCTTTTTCCGTTTCGCTGTAATAATACACGTTTCCGGTAAGCATATTGTCCGCCTGAATCCGCGTTGCGCCGTCGGCGCCCTTTACATACAAATCCAGCACGGGCACGGCGGGCGCGTCCGCGGCGCCGAACTGCGATACGTTGGACGTAAACCCTTCGCCGACAATGACGACTTTCAGCTTAACGCAGTTCCTGAAATTATGATCTCTCCCCGTGCCGCCGTAAGGGCTTGACGCATAGTCGAGATTTTTTACGCCCTCCGCCGATACGTATTCGAGATTCGCGCATCCCGCAAACGCCCAGCCTTCCAGACTGTCCACACAGGCGGGAAGAATTACTTTTTTCAGAGTCGACTTGTTTTCAAACGCTCTCGCGCCCACGTATTTCACCGCGTGTTCGCCGTTCTTGCCGTCGTTGTACGTTGCAAACACTTTCACCGTTTCCGCCTCGCCCGTATACCCGGCAACATAATATTGCGTGCCGTCGAAGGCGTACGTTACGCCCTGCGTTTCTCTGTCCCCGCAAACCGTACACACGCCGTTTTCGTCGTAACTGTGATTTCTCGCCGAAGATTCGATTTCTCCGTCCTCGTCCTGCCGCCATCTTCTGCACGTGCTTAAATCGCCTTTGTAGTAGATAACGCCCGTAAGCAGAATGTTTTTATCGCTCGGCACGGCTTTTACGTTGCTTTTTTCAAACGTGCCCAAAGAATAAATATCCACGCACGGCGCGGGCGTAATCCGTTGCCCGTCGCTATCGAACCGCCAGTCGATAAACTGCTGCTGCGCCTCGCCCTGATCGTCGTACAAACTGAAATCCGCATTCACCACAAGCGTTTTCAGGTTAATGCAGTTGATAAAATTATTGCCGGTAACAACGTCCGCCCCGTCGGTATAAATGCCCGTGTTTTTCAGTTTGACCGCAGGCAGCTTCGTAACGCCCGGCATCGATACGTAAACCAGAGAGGAACAGCCGTTGAATACGTCGCCGTCCAGCGCCGTTACGCTTTCGGGAAACGTTATTTTTTCAATCACGGAATTGCCTTTGAACGCGCCGTTTTTCACAAACGTTACGGGGTGCGTCCCGTGAATTCCGTCCGTATATTCGGCAAGAATATTCACTTCTTTTTCGTTCAGCGTCTGATTATCCGATACGTAATATTCCGACGCGCTTTCGGAATATTCGTATTTCACGCCGTAACCGTTTCTCGCGCCGCATTTTCTGCACTTGCCTTTCGCGTTGAAATCGTGTTTGCCATCGGTGATGATCGTTTCGCCGTCATCGGCAAAACGCCACTTATAGCAGCCGTCAACCGCCGATTTATAAAACACGTCGCCCGTAAGCAAACTGTTGTTGCCGAGCCCCACGTCGAAGCCGACGGGATAGCTTTGCGGATCGCTGATCGCCGTAACCTTTTCGCCGTAAACGTAAATATCCGTACGATTTTCCGCACTTTTCGGCGTATTATCCCAGCGCATAAACGTTGCGCCCGTATTGTAGAAGCCGTTGCCCACAATCACCTGTTTCAGATTGTAGCAATCCCTGAAATTCCAGTGAGCGTAGTACGACTGCGCAATATCGCGCAGCTCCGTGATGCCCTTCATGGAAACGTATTCGAGGTTCGAACAATCGTCGAAGCATTGTCCGCGCAACGGGCTGCTCACCTTTTTTCCGTCTTTCAAAATTTTATTCGTATTAAAACGAGCGTCCGCGTCGACAAATTCCGTCATGCTTTCGGGCAGAATCACCCGCCGGATCGTTTTGTTCGATTTAAACGCGCCGTAACCGATATATTTCACCGCATGGCTGCCGTTCGCACCGTCGTCGTATTCGGCGCGGATATATAAATCTTCGGAATCGTACCCCGCGTCCGCGCCCACAACGTAGTAACAATCGTTGTCTTTATCGTAAGAATAAGATACCTTTTTCGTGCGGGAAGTATGGCATGCTTCGCAGGCGCCGTCTTTCCACCGATGTTCCGCAAGATATCCCTCTTCCGTGTACGTCCTGCCGCAAACCGTGCATGCGAAGTCCGCTTTCCCCGCTTTTACGCATGTGTATTCCGGAGTGCCCTCCGCCTGATAATCGTGAGAGAACACTTCGGCGGAAGGCATGCTGTCAATCGTATCGTAATCGTTTTCTCCCGACGTCGCTTTCACTGCAAAAACGGCGATTTCGCCCGGTTTCAATGCGTCCGTTACGCTCTGCGCGTCGAAAAACGTATCCGCTGTTTTCGTCCAGTCGCCGCCGTTCACGCTGTATTCATAGCAGTCCGCGTTTTCCACGGCGTTCCAGCAAACCGTTTTGCAATCTTCCACGGTTATGTCGGGCATAGCAAGTTCCTCGGCGGATTCGTTCACCGATTTCACGGTGCACTGCGCCGTCATCGTCCCGTAAGAAACGCCGAAAAGATAGCTTCCCGTTTCATGCAGAGAAACGGTCAGTCGGTTATATCCGCTCCGTTCCGCAGTGAAACTTTCCGTAAACTCATAGGAAAATTTCACTTTCCCGTCCGAAAGCTTTCCGCCGAGAATAACTTCCGCTGTCAGCGTAACGTCGCTGCCCGCCGCCGCGGTAAGCTGCCCGGCGTTCAGGCGTATGTAATTATCGCGGCGGATAACGTTCACGCGGCATGTGGTTGCGGCTTCGCCCGAAGATACGTCGATAAACGCAGTGCCGTCGGAAATCCCCGTAAGCACGCCGTTTTTGTTGATTCTCGCCACCGATTCGTCGGAAGTCGTATAGGCGTAAGAATCCGCTCCGGACGGCGTAAACTTATACGTTTCGCCTACGTACACGGTAATTTCCTTGTCCGTAAGGGAAACGGTCTCCGCGTTTTTCGTTTCGCCGCCGTTTCCGCCCGCGCACGAAGCGATTGCGGCGCCGCATACGAAAGATAATACAAATACCAGAAATTTTTTCATCCCTCTCACCCCTTATCCGGCAATATTTTCCGTAACTTTCACCGTGATCTTCGCCGAAGCGTTTTTATATGTTGCCGTAATTACATATTCGCCCGCCGCAGAAAACGTAATTCTTGCCGCTCTGCCTTCGGTTTTCAGCACGCAGCCTTCGGGCGTAACTTCGTACGTCGCCGTAAGGTAGGATTTTTCGCCGTTTTTATACACCGTCGCGGTGAAATCCAGCGTAACCTGCCCGCCGCCGAGTACGGCGTTCACTTCTCCCCCGCGATCGAACGTAACGGCATAATTGTTTTCGATAACGGAAATTTTGCAGATTTTCTCCGCGCCGGAAACGCCCTCCGCCTTCGCGGTGATATACGCTTCTCCCACCGCAACCGCCGTAACCGTTCCGTTCTGATCCACAAGCGCTACCTGCGTATCGGAGCTTGTAAACACGATTTGTTTATCGCCGTAACGGCATTCCAGCTTTTCGCTTTGTCCTTTTTCCAGCGATAACGCCGTGGAACTGATGAAAAAGTTATAACTCACCGTCTGCGGAGCGTCTTTCGTTCCCCCGTTTTTCGAACAAGCCGAAAACAGGCACAAGCCGAGCGATACGATAACAGCCAAGATAAAACCGATAAATTTCTTCGTTTTAACCATTGTTCGTTTTCTCCGAGCTAAGATAAGCGTTGTATTTTTCTCTGCCGTACATCACAAGCTCTTCCAGTCTGTCGTACTCCGCCCGATTGAGATAGCCGGAATACATCATATATTCGTCGTCTTTCATCAGGAAGTATTCTCTGAAAATCCTTTCCTTGTACACGTCTTTATACGCCGAATTTCCGAGGTCCACCGCGTAGTCGGCTTTTTCAAGGCAGCTTTCCAGTTCAAGCAGCAGCGGACGCGTCCAGTATTCGCTTCTCGTCAGCGTGTAATAAATCGTCTGGTCTTCGGTTTCCGTAATCGCATAAATTCTTTCGTATGCTTCCATCACCGTCGAAAAATACTGTTTTACGCCCTCGGCGCCGTCGCCGTAATAATGTTCGATGAATTCGTTTATCAAATCCTGCGTGTCATACGAAGCGTTCCATGCAAGGCGACTTCTCACATACGCCCGCATCGAGGACATCGGCGATACGCCGTTCTGCGTGCAAGCCTGTTCGAAATAGTACTTCAAGCCGCATTTTTCATAGAATCTGATGGAATCTCCGATATGCGACCAGTTGTTGAAATGATATTTGTACGCCTGAAAGTTCGTGCCGTAGGAATACATCATCAGATTGTTCGTAATCGAAGCCCATGCCTTCATTTCCTCGGCAATGCGCGCGTTTTTATCGCACGTTTCGCCGTCATCGGTGATGGGATGGGTGTAGCACGCTTCGATAGGCGCGTACAGCACGCCCACCTGCACCTGCCCGTCGCTTTTCGGAATCGCGTCTTTATGCACGGCAACGTATTTGCCGTTTTCCGTCTTTACGGGCGGTTCGCGGTAGGTATAGTAAGCGAATTCCACAAGAACGATGTTCTTTTTGATATTGTTCTTTTCCATATACGCTTCAACGCCTTTCGCCACTTCGTTCATAAAGCGCGTCTGAACGCCGGCGGGACCGCCGTAAATCTCTTCCGCCGCTTTGCAGTCTTCGCAATCGCATGAACCGCTGCCGTCGGTAACGCCCAGCATCAGATAGGGACCGTTCGCAACGTTAATGTATTTGTTCGTAAGCGTTTCCACTGCGAGATCCACCGCTTCCTGCTTCGAATAGCACGTTTGATTGTTGTTCCACAGTCTGATTTTCTTTACGTTTTTCTGCCATTCGCCGCCCGCATGGTACGCGCCTTTTTCATACGCCGCGTTTCTGCCCGCAATGTAATTATCGTACCCTTTCACGTCGGAATACGGCTTGCCGTTTTCGTCCGTTTCAAGAACCGGATTTCCCTCTTCGTCCGTTTCGTACACGTAGTTGCCGTTTTCCAGTTTCGGCTGTCTGATAACGTTTCCGTTTTCGTCTTTCTTCACGTTGCCGTCCTTGTCTTTCACTTCTTCCGTTACTTTTACGTAGCGGGGAACTATCCGATCGTCAAGGTCCAGAATATAACCGTACAGGTTCAGCACTTCGTCCGGAATATCGTCTTTGTAATTCTTCATCGAAGAAAACAACGTCTCGCACGCTCTTTCGAATCCTCTCACGAAATTCACGTATCCGAGATACCCTTCTTCGTTCGGGCTATCTTCCGGAATCAACTGCGTATAAAAGCGATAATTCTTATAGGAATCTTTATCCTCCGCTTTCGCGTCCGGATTCAGCATTTTATAAAAACCGGCATAGGCGTCGAAATCGTTTGCTTCCGCCTCGTCGTTATAAGCTTCGTTGATTTTCAAACCGTAACTTTTAAGAAGATCTTCTTTGATTTCGTTGAATTTCGCCTGTTTTTCGGCTTTTTCGGCTGCTTCCACGCGCGGCTGATCCAGCGTTTGCGTAACGATGTAATTCATCGTATGGCACCACAGCCCGTTGAACAGATTGCCGTTCAATGCGCCAAACGTTCCGAATCCGTCCGCAGCAAAAAGCACCTTGTCCTTCTCATCATAGGTTACCATTACCTCCGGCCAGTGTACCATCGGCGCCATCACAAAGTGCAATG
>OKSC01002353.1_pt1 | contig 16236 bp, 8 predicted proteins | sample 1601161 | NCBI WGS metagenome assembly OKSC01 (sample SAMEA3541552, study PRJEB24748) | human gut metagenome | biome: human gut; feature: human-associated habitat; material: faeces | place: China | collected 2012
CCACGGGCTCCAAGGCATCGGTGCCAACTTTGTGCCGGAGAACCTTGACCGCAGCGTGGTGGACGAGGTGATCCCCGTGTGGGAGAAGGATGCCTATGCCGCCGCCCGGCTGCTGGCCGGTACCGAGGGCGTGCTGGTGGGCATTAGCTCCGGCGCCGCCCTGCACGCCGCAGGCCAGCTGGCCCGCCGCCCCGAGAACGCCGGCAAGACCATCGTGGCCCTGCTGCCCGACACCGGTGACCGTTACCTTTCCACACCACTGTTTCAGGAGTGATTTATGATGAGTGAAAACCATATCTGCGCCGCAGCCAAAGCCATGGCGCAAACCTATACCACCGGCTCCGTACCGCTGTACGGCAAGAAGCTGCGCCTCCCGGACCGGCAGGCTGTGATCCTGCTCATAAAGGACATCCGGCGGCTGATCTTTCCCGCCTACTACGGGGAAGCGGCTCTCATGAGCCTGGCCCCGGAGGACTATGCCGCGCTGCTCTTGGAGCGCATCGAAAAGCAGCTTTTCCGGCAGATCGCCTTGACCCTGCCGGAGGAGCAGGAGGACCGGGCCGCGGAGCTGGCCGCCGAAATGGTAACTCGTCTGCCCAAAATTGCCCGCATGGTACAGCTGGACCTGGAGGCCACCTTTGACGGCGATCCCGCCGCCGGCTCCCGGGAAGAAATCCTGTTTTCCTATCCCGGCCTGTTTGCCATCCTGGTATATCGGGTAGCCCACGAGCTCTACGAAATGAAGATCCCCATCCTGCCCCGGATGATGGCCGAATACGCCCACAGCCACACGGGCATCGACATCCATCCCGGCGCGCAGATCGGCGATCACTTCTTCATCGACCACGGCACGGGCATCGTGGTGGGTGAGACCACGATCATCGGCGATAGGGTAAAGCTCTACCAGGGCGTGACCCTGGGCGCCCTGTCCACCCGGGATGGGCACCATTCTCAGCCCGGTAAGCGCCATCCTACCGTAGAGGACGATGTGACCATCTACTCCGGCGCGACCATTTTGGGCGGCAATACCACCATCGGCCGGGGCAGCGTGGTGGGCGGCAACGCCTTCCTCACCAGCTCCGTGCAAAAAGACACCCGGGTGGTGATTCACGCCCCGGAAACCGTGTTCAAAAGCCGCAAGGGCTAATAATAACCAATAAAAGCAGCCCTCGGCCAACCGGCCGAGGGCTTTGCAGCTATCTCAAAGCTATTATTTTGCCAGCGGGGCGGTTTTCTTGCTGCCCAAAAGCAACGATGTGATGAGCGCTGTCAGCGGCACGGCCAAAATTACACCAATGCTGCTGGCGATGCCGCTGATGACCTCCGTCGCCATATAGGGCGAGCTGACGAGCTGCCGGGGATCCAGCCCCAGGGAGCACAGGTAGATGATAAACACCAATCCGCTGCCCAAAAATGCCAGGATCAGCGTGTTGGTCATGGTGCCCACCATGTCCCGGCCGATGTTCATGCCCGAGCGGAAAAGCTCCTTGCCGCTGCGATCCGGAGCCACGGTATGCACCTCCGTCAATGCCGAGGAAATGCTCATGGCCACATCCATCACCGCACCCAGGGCGCTGATGACCACCCCCGCCACCAGCAGACCCCGCAGGCCCAGAGGGGTGCCCGTCTGCCGCAGCTGCAGCAGCGGCTCCACCTCCGCCAGCCGCAGCCCATCAACGTGCAGGATCCCCTGTGCCAGCAGGCCGAACAGCAGGGCCAAAGCCGTACCGGCGATGGTGCCCAGCGCCGCGCAGATGGTCTTGCTGGTCACGCCGCCCAGGATCACCATGGTCACGACGGTGATATATGCGCACACCAAAAATACAGTCAGCAGCGTAGGCGCGCCCTTCATCAGCAGCGGAATCATAATAAAGAACAGGCACACCAGCGTAATGGCCAGGGCCACCAGGGATTTTGCGCCCACCTTGCCGCCCACGGCCACCGTGGCCAGCAAAAACAGGCCCACAATCACCGCCAGGCCCACGGCCCGGTCATACTCATATACCGTGGCGGTGTGGTTGCCGTCAGAATAAGTGGAGATCAGCACCACCGCCCGCTGCCCCTCCTTCAGGGCCTGGCCGTACAGGGGACCCACATAGTTGCTGACCTGCATGGTCTCGCCCTTGTACTGGCCCGTGCGGATCTCAGCCAGCAGCAGCTGTTCGCCCCGATAGCCATTGTCGGACACGGGATCCTGCTCGGTGTTGTCCGACAGGACATCGGTGATGACGGCGGTCTCATACTCGGCGTAATCCTCGCCCCGGGACTGCGGCTGCTCATGGGTCGCCGCCAGGGCCCGCACGATAATAAACACCACCACCGCCGCCGCCAGGATGATGCAGCTGAGCCGATTTTTGCCCCACCAGGCTCTTGCGTCCGGCCTTGTGCTTTTCCCCTTGGATTTTTTCATAGGAGCAACCTCCGTGTCCTCGTTTTTTTTCAGCATAGCAATTTCTCCATCCGATGTCAAGAGGCAGGTTCCGGCGAAGCAGTTTGGGCATTTTTCATAAGATAAGCAAAATTTTTCCGCCGTTTTTCACTAAAATAAAAAAACCGGTGGCAATCTGTATCGGAATGTGGTAAAATGTCTCCATCAACACAAAAAGTTTGCTCTCGTTTCCCGGCATCCTTCACAGCCTGCTGTCCTGGTCGACGGAATTCTAAGTAGCATTTCTTACAGCGGTTGTGCAGGGTCGTCTCCCCACGCAGTTGGGGCAGGCGGCTTTTTCTGTCTCTGCAGATTTCACCCAGGTTTAACAGAGGCGCGGTTTCGGATTTTTTATAGTGGCTTTATGATGAAAGAACGGACCCGCCTACCCGGGCCCCGGGGGCAAGCTACCGTGTAACAAGCTACCGTGTAAAATGAATAGGAGGGATCAGATTTTGAAGAAGAGAGGACATAGCAGACGTCTGCTATCCGTGCTGCTGGCACTGGTGATGCTGCTGTCGCTGCTGCCCACAGCGGTGTTTGCAGACACAACGCCGAAGGCAACGCTGATAACGGACGCCTCCACGCTGAAAGCCGGCGACCAGATCATTCTCGCGGCGTCTGCCAACGGCAAGACCTACGCTGCGGGCAGCCTGTCCGGCAAGCTGCTCACAAGTATTGAAACCAACCCCACTGACCCGGCAGACACCGTGGAGATCTTCACGCTGGGCGGCGAGGCCGGCAAGTGGACGCTCACCGCGTCCGACGGCAAGCAGATCTATACCGCTGATGCCAAGGCGCTGAACAACACCGGCAAGGGAACCGGTACATGGACCATCGCCATTGACGACAGCGGACTGGCCACTGTGGCCAGCACGGATTCGGCCTGCGGCCGCATCCTGTACAACGTCAAGTCTCCCCGGTTCCTGAACTACACCTCGGCCACCAACGTGAGCATGCTGCTGCCCAGTATTTACAAGCTGGCAGGGGCTGCAGAGCCGGGCGGTCCCACGCCCTCCGAGCCTATCCCCGGTCTGGTGCCCATCAGCGAGGCACTGGCCGGTGAAAACGGCAAGGACTTCACCGTTCAGGGCGTTGTGACCCTGGTGGACGGGCAGAACATCTACCTGCAGGACGCCACCGGCGGCATCTGCCTGCGTCTTGGCTCCAAGACCAGTGAGATCGCCTTGGGCGACACCATTTACGGCACCGGTAAGCGCGCCGAATACAACAAGCTGCCCCAGCTGGGCAGCGGCACCTTCAAAAAGTCCTCCGGACTGACCCTGACCGCTAAGGCCACCACCATCGGCGCTCTTACGGACAAGGATGTGTGCGGCTATGTGAAGCTGAAGGGTCTGGAGATCACCGGCACCGTGGCTCCGTATAACGGCGTACCCCAGATGTCTTTCCCCTCCATGGAGGTCATAAAGACCGGCGTGGAGGCCATCCCCGCCCAGGAGATCACCGTTTCCCAAATGGGCAAGGACTATCTCAGCGAGTATGTTTATATCAAGGATGTAACCCTGGGCACCTATAACGCCAGTGGAAACACCACCGTCAAGGATGCCACCGGCACGGTGAACCTGTATAAGGGCGTGCCGCTGCCCAGCGGCGCGAAAGAGGCCGATGTTACCGCCGTGTACGGCTGCTGCTCGGCATATAAGACCACCTATCAGCTCCGCAACGGCAGCAGCGCCGATTATGTTTCCAGCGCAACGCCTCCCACCCCCGGCGGTCTCCCCACCGTGGGTGACCAGGTGGTCATCTACAATCAGAATGCCCAGGCTGTCCTGGCTGCGCAGAACGATAATGCAACCAGCCCCGCCATCAACAAGGCCGCCGCCACCATTCAGGATGGCAAGGCTACCTGCGCCAACGGCGCCGTGGTGTTCGAGGTGCAGAAAAACGGCGACTACTACCGCTTCTATAACAAGACCTACGGCTACCTCTGCGCGGGCGGCACCGGCAACAACGCCTTCTACTCCCAGCCCGTCAGCGAGGACGCCGACTGGCTGGTCCGCACCTGCTCCGGCGGCGTAGGCGGCTACGAGATGGAGAGCCGCACCGCCAAGTACAAGGGCCATAGTCAGTGGCTGGAGTATTACAGTGACAGCTTCAAGGTCTATTCCATGTATAATGTCACCGACTACACCATCTACTCCTTCTCCTTCTACCCCGTGGGGCCGGGCACGATCTCGGACGGCGTCGTGAATAACCCCGCCGTGGTCCTGGGCGACCTGCCCTATGCCTATGTGGGCACGGACTATTCCTTCACCTTCACCGTGGACGCCCCCTTCGGCGTGCGGGGTGACATGACCGCCAAGCTCAATGGCACCGCGCTCACCGTCACCAAGGGCGAGGACGGCACCTACACCGTCACCATCCCCGCCGCCTCCGTCACGGGCGATAAGCTCACCGTGAACATCAGTGGCACGGACAATAAGTACATTCCCATCTCCGCCGCCGCTGAGATCACCGTTAAGGACGAACCCGTCTTTGCCGATCCCACCCCCGCCCGGGGCAGCCAGACCGGCAAGAATAAGCGTCCCGCCATTTCCGTGGCTCTGGCCAATGCCGGGGAGGCTCCCACCATCACCATGACCGTGAACGGCACCGCCGTCACTCCGGAGTATGCTGGCGGCCGCGTCACCTACACCCCCGCCGCTGACATGGCTGACGGCCGCACCGAGGTGAAGGTCACCGCTACCCGGGCCGACGACAAGTCTGCCGAATTCAGCTGGTTCTTCACCGTGGGCAAGACCACCTATCAGCTCTACTTCGGGCAGCTCCATAGCCATACCCAGTATTCCGACGGCTCCGGCACGCTGGACAGCGCCCTGAGCTATATCAGAAGCCTGCCCGTCAGCGCCAACGTCCAGTTCGTGGCCTTCACCGACCACTCCAACTATTTCGATTCCAAGAATGCCCCCAATGTGGAGGCCGCCCTCTATGACACCTCCCTGGTCAAGGATTCCGATGCCAGCCACAGCTGGAAGACCTACAAGGACACCATCGCCCAGTTCAACGAGGACAACGCCGGCAGCATGGTGGCCATCGGCGGCTTCGAGATGACCTGGTCCGGCGGTCCCGGCCATATCAACACCTTCAATACCCCCGGCATCGTCTCCCGCAACAATAAGACCCTGAATAATAAGACCGATGACGCCGGCATGAAGGCCTATTACGCCCTGCTGAGCCAGACCGAGGGCGCAAACTCCATCAGCCAGTTTAACCACCCCGGCACCACCTTCGGCAACTTCAAGGATTTCAGCTATTGGAATCCCGTCATCGACAGCCGCATGTACATGGTGGAGGTGGGTAACGGCGAGGGTCAGATCGGCGCCGGCGGCTACTATCCCAGCTATGAGCAGTACATCATGGCGCTGGATAAGGGCTGGCACCTGGCCCCCACCAACAACCAGGATAACCATCAGGGCAAGTGGGGCAACGCCAATGACGCCCGTGACGTCATCCTCACCGATAACTTTACCGAGGAGGGCATCTACGACGCCATCCGCGCTCTGCGCATGTACGCCACCGAGGATAAGAACCTGGAACTGGGCTACACCGTCAACGGCCTCATGATGGGCTCCAGCATTAAGACAGTACCCGGCAAGCTGGACATCGAGGTCAGCGTTTACGATCCCGACCGCACGGATTCCATCGCCAAGGTGGAGGTGGTGGTCAACTCCGGCAAGGTGGCCCATGTTTGGGACGATCCTGCCCAGCTGAAGAACGGCACTCTCTCCGTCACCCTGGCTCCGGAGTACAGCTACTACTTCATCCGCGTCACCCAGAAGGACGGCGACCTGGCTGTCACCGCCCCCGTGTGGGTGGGCGAGAGCCTGAAGCTGGGCATCTCCAACCTGGTCTGCGGCACCGCCACCCCCGTCACCGACGAGGAGCTGACCCTGACCACCACTCTCTTTAACAGCGAAAATGCCGACGCCACCGTCACCTCCCTGGTCTACAGCATTGGCGGCAAGGTCATCGGCACCGACACAGCCGGCTACACCATCGCCGCCGGCAGCACCCTGGACATTCCCTTTAAGTGGACCCCCGACCAGGCCCGTGTTGCCACCGTCCTGGTCACCGCCGTGGTGAATCAGAACGGCAAGGACTACACCTTCACCAAGACCATCAGCCTGGATGTGCTGGATGCCAGCAAGCTGGTCTATATCGGTTTTGATGCCTCTCATTATAATGAGTATGTAAACGGCAACTATAAGGACAGCATGGGCAACTTCGGCAGCCTGGCCGCGGAGTACAGCGTGCGCACCGTCCAGCTGAACACCAGCGCGGACCTCATCGCCGCCTGCTCCAACCCCAAGTATAAGGCCATGGTCCTCACCGCCCCCAGCCGCCGCTCGTCTGAGGCCCAGGCCGATCCCAAGACCTACAGCCAGGAGGAGCTCGCAGCCCTGACGGCCTTTAATAACGCCGGGGGAACAGTCATCCTGGCCGGCTGGAGCGACAACTACGAGAACTACGATGTCATCCAGAATAACCCCAATACCAAGCACATGGCCGAGACCCAAAACGATGTGTTGAAGGCCCTGGGCTCCAGCCTCCGCATCAGCGATGATGCTACCTATGATGATGTTCGCAGCGCCGCCGACGGTGTGGATAAGTGGAGGCTCTACTTCAGCGACTACAACATGGATAACTTCCTCACGGACGGCGTGATCGTGGACAACGACCATCCCTACGACAAGATGTACACCGAGCGCTTCAGTCACTACGGCGGCGCCTCCATCTATGCCGTGGATGCCAGCGGCAGCGCCACCACCACCCTGCCCGCCACCGTCTCCCCCGTGGTCTACGGCCACGCCAGCACCTACTCCGTGGACGTGGATAAGGACGGCAGAGGCGGCGCAGGCATCCCCAAGTATACCTACGCCGAGAACGATCCCCGCCTGCTGATCATGGCCACCGAGCAACTGGAGGGCAAGGGCATGGTCATCGTCTCCGGCGCGGCCTTCCTCTCTAATTTCGAGGTCCAGTCCGACCTGGACAACACCCTGGAGAAGAACTACTCCAACTACAGGATCTGCGAGAACCTGATCAACTATCTCAATCCCCCCAAGATCAGCACCATCGCCGAAGTCCATGCGGACCCCGATGAGGGCATCAAGTACACCGTGGAGGGCATCGTCACCTCCAACGCCTCCGGCTATGATAAGAATACCGCCTTCTTTGACTGCATCTATATCCAGGACGAGACCGGCGGCATCAACTGCTTCCCCGTGGCCGGCGACTATCAGATCGGCGATAAGCTCCGCATCAGCGGCTCCACCAGCTCCTACCAGGGCGAGCGCCAGCTGGCCGTGACCAAGATCCGGAAGCTGGGCGCGGATACCCCCGTAGAGCCCAAGGTGGTCACCGCCGCCCAGGTGAATGACGGCTCCGTCCTGGGCCAGCTCATCACCCTCAAGGGCTATGTCACCGGCATTGAGATGGCCAACGGCCTGATCCAGACCATCCTGGTCCGCGACGCCCAGGGCAATGTGGCCCGGGTGTTCATCGACGGCTATATCACCACCTCCCAGGATGTTGCAAACGCCGCCGTGGGCTGCGAGATCGAGGCTACCGGTCTTGCCTCCTATGACAACACCTTCGTCCTGGAGGACGGCACTCCCATGGCGCCCCGTATCCGCACCCGCGACCGGGCAGACATCATCTGCACCGCTCACACCCACGCTTTCGGCGAGTGGACGGTCACCACGCCTGCCACCTGCACCAAGGACGGCGTAAAGACCCGCACCTGCGCCTGCGGCGAGACTGAGACCCAGACGATCCCCGCCACCGGCCACACCTTCGGTGACTGGGAGGAAACCACTCCTGCCACCTGCACCGCAGACGGCGTGGAGACCCGCACCTGCTCCGCCTGCGGCGAGACCGAGACCCGCGCTATCCCCGCCACCGGCCATGTGGACGCCGACAATGACGGCAAGTGTGATGTCTGCCAGACGGTCCTCACGCCCGTGAATCCCGGCGATCCCGATAACCCCACGCCGGATAATCCCGATAAGCCTACGCCCGACACACCCGACAAGCCCGCCACCGGCGACAATAGCGCCATGGTGCTTTGGGTATCTGTCATGAGCATTACGGCTCTGGCCGGCGCCGCATTGATTCGTTCCAAGAAGCGCCGCGCCTGATCGCCACATCCCCGGCAAAAGAAACCCCCACAGAGGAGAGGCTCTACGGAGCCTCTCCTCTTCGTTTATATGGTCTGCGCCATATATCCCCCCGGTTGACGGTGCCGCCGGGCCGGGGTATACTGAATCCGCAGGCCCCATTCCCATACCATCCCACTTCCGGAGGACTTGACCATGACAAAACCCAATTTTCCTCAGACCCCCACAGTTCACCGCCTCTCCCCCGTTCCTGACCCGGTGCTGGACGCCATCCGGTCGCTGCTGAGCCGGCAGGAACGGGTGCTTGTAGCCATTGACGGCCGCTGCGGTGCCGGAAAAACCACCCTGGCCGCCCGATTACAGGCGGAGTTTCCCTGCCGGGTGTTCCACATGGACGACTTCTTCCTCCAGCCCTATCAGCGCACGCCGGAGCGCCTGCAGGCCCCCGGGGAAAATGTGGATCACGAGCGCTTCCTGCAGGAGGTGCTGCTGCCCGCCGCCCGGGGCGAGGGCGTGGTTTACCGGCCCTATCTCTGTGCCCATGAGGTCCTGGGGCCGGCCGTTTTTGTCCCACCGGCCCGGCTGACTATTGTAGAGGGCTCCTATGCCTGCCACCCGGCCCTGTGGCCCTACTATCACCTGCGCATCTTCCTCACAGTGGATCCCCGGGAGCAGCTGCGCCGCATAGAGGCGCGCAGCGGCCCGGAAAAGCTCCGGCAGTTTATAGATCGCTGGATCCCCCTGGAGGAGCAGTATTTCCAAGCCTGTTCTCTGGCGGAGCGGTGCGATTTTTTCCTGGGAGTATGACCCCGCCGATCAAAATTTGCTGAATTTTCCCGTTTATTTTTTCTCGTTTCTTGTGTATATTGCACAATTTCTTCCCCCTTTTTTTGGCGTAGCATTTTTTTTAAAGGATTCCCTTTTTTTGAAAAATCCTGTATGATAAAGGGTACAGAGGAACGTATATACGTTTCTAAATTGTAAAGGAGGAAAAGAACCATGCGGAAAGTTTTAGCACTGCTTCTGTCTGTAGTCATGGCGCTGTCTCTGATGGTGACCACGGCCTGGGCAGACCCGGTGGAGCAGGATCTGGTCGGCAAAACCGTCATCCTGCACACCAATGATGTGCACGGCGAAATCGCCAGGTACGCCAAGGTGGCCGCGCTGAAGGCCGAGCTTAAGGCTCGGGGTGCCGATGTCATCCTGGTCGATGCCGGCGACTACAGCCAGGGCACCATCTATGTCAGCGTCAACAAGGGCGCCGACGCCGTAACCATGATGAATGCCGCCGGCTACGATGTAGCCACCATCGGCAACCACGAGTTTGACTACGGCTACGAGCAGCTAATGCTGAACATGGCCAAAGCAAACTTCCAGGTGCTGTGCGCCAACGTCAGCAAGGATGGCAATTCCATTTTTGACGCAAACACCATCATCGAAAAGGGCGGCATGAAGATCGGCTTCTTCGGCTTAGAGACCCCCGAGGCGCAGACCAAGGCCAACCCCGCCCTGATCCAGGGCCTGACCTTCCTGGGTGCGAAGGATATGTACGCTGCCGCCCAGGCTCAGGTGGATGATCTGAAGGCCCGGGGCGCGGATGCGGTGATCTGCCTGGCCCACCTGGGTGTGGACAGCAGCTCTGAGCCCAATACCTCCTATGACCTGCTGAAAAACGTCCCCGATATCGACTTCGTCATTGACGGCCACTCCCATTCCGTGATGCTGGCCGGCGCAGCAAAGCTCCAAACCGGCGTGGATGAGGACGGCAAACCCATTTATATCGACAACCCCTATTACGAGCTGCCCATCCAATCCACCGGCACCAAGCTGGCCTATGTGGGTGTCCTGATCATTGACAACAAGACCAAGCTGCCCGAGCGTCTGGAGATGCTGGACCTGGGCCAGTATGAGTACGAGGATGCCAAGGTGACCGCAGCCGCCAAGGCCATTATGGAGCCCATTGACGCGGAATACAGTGCGGTGTTTGCCAAGTCTGAGGTAGAGCTCAACGGCGACAAGGAGCCGGGCAACCGCACTCAGGAGACCAACTTGGGCAACCTTATCACCGATGCCATGATGTGGGCCATCAAGACCAAGGCCCCCGGCGTTGACATGACCAATGCCGTGGCCATCACCAACGGCGGCGGCATCCGTGCGTGGATCCACGCAGGGGATATTTCCAAGGCGGACGTGACCACCGTTCTGCCCTTCGGCAACACCCTGGCCGTGGTACACGTCAAGGGCAGCGAGCTGCTGGAGGCGCTGGAGGCATCCACCTTCTGCACGCCCATCTCTCTGGGTGGCTTCCCCCAGACGGCGGGCATGAAGCTCACCGTGGACTGTACCAAGGACTATGACAAGGCCGATGACACCTATCCCGGCTCCACCTACTACGGCCCCAAGAGCATCAACCGCGTCACTATCGAAAGCATCAACGGCCAGCCCTTTGATCCCGATCAAACCTACGCCGTAATCACCAATAACTTCACTGCAGCCGGCGGCGACACCTATTACGCCTTTGCGGCTGCCTCCAGCCAGTTCGACACCGGCCTGCCCCTGGACGAGATTGTGATGGAGTATATCACCACCGTCTTGGGCGGCGTTGTGGGGCAGGAGTATGCCGAACCCGATGGCCGCATGACCGTCATCCTGCCCCCTGATGAGGACGACGGCAAGATCACCATCGGCGGCCTGGACGCCAACATCTGGATGACCAAGTACGGCAATGTGTATACCGACTGCAAGGCCGAAAAGTTCATGGGCGACATGGGCTTTAACTGGGGTGACCTGGTCACCGTGGAGTTCCTGGGCAAGACCCTGACCCTGCCCGTGATCCCCACCTATTCCTATGTGGATTCCGGCAAGCCTGCCATCATCGTGGAAAAGGGCGAGGATGGCAATCCCACGGGCTATGTGAGCATGGCCATCAACATGGGCAACTTTGCCGAGACCTATGAGCTGGCCGTGAAGCACACGGACGAGGATAAAAACTGGTACTGGACCGCCTGGGAGGGCGTGACCTACCCCGTGGAGGTCACCTTCACCATGGCAGAGAAGGACGGCTACCGGGCGGAGTATATCCTCCACGAGCTGCAGCGCACCAACGACCGGGCGGACTATCCCGACCTGACGGATGAGGAGTTTGCCAACTTCCGCAATGTGGCCACCACCGGCATGGGCAAGAATCTGCTCTACCGCGGCTCCTCCCCCATCAATCCCGAGCTGGGCCGCAGCGGCTATGCCGATGCCGCGCTAAAGAAGGCCGGCGTCACCGTCATCATGAACCTGGCGGACAGCGAGGCGGATGCCAAGGCATATGAGGGCTTTGCCGACACCTATTATGCCGGCCAAAAGGTCATTTACCTGAATCTGGGTGTGGACTTCACCGCTCCCGAGTTCCAGGCCGGTCTGGCGGATGGTCTGCGCTTCTTTGCCGCTAACAAGGGCGTATACTATGTCCACTGCACCGAGGGCAAGGACCGCGCCGGCTTCGTCAACGCCCTGCTGGAGTGCCTCATGGGCGCCACCTTCAATGAGGTGGTGGAGGACTATATGACCACCTATTATAACTACTACGGCGTGGAGCCGGGCACCGATAAGTATACCGCCATCGCCGAGAGCAACATCATCAAGACCCTTCAGACCGCCTTCGGTGTGGAGGATCTGTCCAAGGCCGACCTGCAGAAGGGTGCCAAGGACTATATGAAAGCCATCGGCCTGACGGATGCGGAGATCACCTCTCTGATGACCAACCTGGGCTACAAGGCGCCCACCACCGGCGATACCGGCGTGGTGCTGTATGTGGGCCTGGCCGTTCTGGCCTTGACCGGCGGCGTATTCGTTGCCCGGAGGAAGGAGCTGTTCTGATTCCTATCTCTGCCCCCTCCTATAACGGCAGGCAGAGACGCATTGCAAAATAGCGACTAAAAAAAGACGAGTAAGCAGTGCTTACTCGTCTTTTTTATAATTCAGATAAAACTCAAAGCCCAAATTAAAGTCAGTATACCATAAAAGGGGGAAGCATCCAGCTGCTATTTTTGTTAAACAATGCAATTCAGCTGTCGGCGCCAGCGGCGCGGCGCCTTATTGACAGGCCGGGCGGGCAGCGTTTATAATGTATATTGTATGCTATATATCCATGAATTATAAGAGGTGAGCGTATGAAAGCTACAGTAGTCGTGGACAACCGTGGAAACGGAATCCTTTCGGGAGAATGGGGCCTGTGCATTTATATTGAGTATGGTGAAAAACACATCCTGCTGGACACAGGAGCATCTGATCTGTTCGTGCAAAACGCAGAGAAGCTGGGCCTTGATCTGACGGCAGTGGACGTGGCGGTGCTATCCCACGCGCATTACGATCACGCAAATGGCATGGAGGCATTCTTCCGCTGCAACAGCAGGGCAAAGTTCTATGTGGGGCACACCTGCGGGGCGGATTGCTACTACAAGAAGCTGTTTTTGCGGCGGTATATCGGTGTGCCGAAGACCGTGCTGCAGGACTTTCGGGATCGGATCGTGTATGCCGGGAAGGAGCCCACGGAGATCCTGCCGGGGGTATATCTGGCTCCGCACAAGACGGCGGGCTTGGCCCGGGTAGGTCGGCGGGAGAATATGTACCGCCGGGCGAATGGCCGGTGGATCCCGGACGACTTTTCCCACGAGCAGAGCCTGGTGCTGGACACGGAGAAGGGGCTTGTGATCTTCAACAGCTGCTCCCACGGCGGGGCGGCCGACATCATCCGAGAGGTGGCGGGGATGTTCCCGGGCAAGACGGTATATGCCATCATCGGCGGCTTTCATCTATATAACAAATCCAAGCCGGAGGTGCTGGCGCTGGCAAAGGAAATTCAGCAAACCGGCATCGCCTATGTGTGTACCGGGCACTGCACCGGGGAGCAGGCCTATCAGCTGCTGCACCGGGAGCTGGGTGAGAAGCTGCACCCGCTGCAGGTGGGCCTGGTCATGGAGTTTTAAGAGAAGAACACGGAGGAAATCAGAATGCTGAAAATCGAACATCTGACAAAGACCTATGGGGAGAAAAAGGCGGTGGATGACCTGAGCCTGCACATTCATGCGGGGGAAATCTATGGCTTTATCGGCCACAACGGCGCCGGTAAAACCACCACCCTTAAATCCGTGGCGGGAATTTTGCAGTTTGACGGCGGGGAGATTTTGGTGGACGGCAAGTCCGTGCGCACCCAGCCCCTGGAATGCAAAAAGATGATTGCCTACATCCCCGATAATCCGGACCTGTATGAATACATGACGGGCATCAAGTACCTGAACTTCATCGCCGACATCTTCGGCGTGAGTGCCCAGGCCCGTCAAGAGCGCGTCCGCAAGTACGCCGATCTATTTGAACTGACAGCGGACCTGGCCCAGCCCATTGCCGCCTACTCCCACGGTATGAAGCAGAAGCTGGCCATTATCTCCGCTTGGCTCCACGAGCCCAAGCTCATCATCATGGATGAGCCCTTCGTGGGCCTGGACCCCAAGGCGGCCCACATCCTCAAGGGGATGATGCGGGAGCTGTGCAGTGCGGGCGGTGCCATCTTCTTCTCCACCCATGTGCTGGAGGTGGCCGAAAAGCTGTGTGACAAGGTGGCCATAATCAAAGGAGGCAAGCTCATCCGCTCCGGCACTATGGAGGAAGTGAAGGGGGATGCCTCTCTGGAGTCGGTATTCCTGGAGCTGGAGGATGAATCATGCTGAAGATCCTGGTGAAAAAACAGCTGGGAGATATTTTCCGCAGCTATACCTACGACGCCAAGAAGAACCGGGCCCGATCCAAGGAGGCAACCATCGGCTTCACCGTGCTTTTCGTGGTGCTGATGGTGGGCGTACTGGGCGGCTTGTTTACCCTTCTGTCCCTGGCTATGTGCGAGAGCATGGCCCAGGTGGGTATGTCTTGGCTGTATTTCACGATCATGACACTGCTGGCGGCGTTTTTAGGCATATTCGGCAGCGTTTTCAATACCTATTCCACCCTCTACATGGCCAAGGATAATGACCTGCTGCTGTCGCTGCCTATCCCCGTGCGCACCATTATGGCGGCCCGGCTGGTGAGCGTGTATCTCATGGGTCTGATGTATTCCGCCGTTGTGCTGCTCCCGGCCATCATCGTGTACTGGGTGGTGGTAGGCATCACGGTTCCTGTGGTAGTAGGCTGCATGATCCAACTGCTCCTTCTGTCCGTTTTTGTGCTGACCCTGTCCTGCGCCTTGGGGTGGGTCGTCGCTAAAATCAGTCAGAAGCTGAAGAACAAGAGCTTTATCACGGTGCTGGTGTCCCTGGTGTTCATCGGGGCGTACTACTTCTTCTATGCCAAAGCCCAGAGCCTTCTATCAGAGCTGCTGGCCAACGCCGCCTACTACGGCGCGAGCATCCGCAGTATGGCCTACCCGCTGTACCTGGTGGGCCGGGTGGCCATGGGCAATGGCTCGGCCATAGCCATTGTGTCGGCGGCGGTGCTGGGTCTGTTTGCCCTGGTGTGGTATCTTATCGCCCGGAGCTTTTTGAAGCTGGCCACCTCCACCGGGGCCGTGGCCAAGGTTAAGTACCGTGAAAAGGCCGCTCGCCCGCAAAGCATCGACCGGGCCCTGCTGGGCCGGGAGCTGAGCCGGTTCACCGCCAGCGCCAACTATATGCTCAACTGCGGCATGGGCATCCTGGGCCTGGTCATTGGCGCGGCGGCGCTGGTGTGGAAGGGCAGCAGCCTCCTTCCGATGCTGGAGCCCGTGTTTGCCGGCAGACCCGGAGCCCTGTCGGTGCTGCTGTGTGCGGCATTGTGTACTCTGGTGGGCATGAACGATATGGCGGCGCCCTCCGTGTCTCTGGAGGGGAAGAGCCTGTGGCTGGCCCAATCCCTGCCGGTGACATCGTGGCAGGTGCTGCGTGCTAAGCTCAGGATGCATCTGCTGCTTACGGTCGTTCCGGCGGCGCTGTGCGGCATATGCGTGGCCGTTGTGAGCCCCGCCGGGGCGGCGCAGACGGCCCTGGCCCTGGTGGTAGCGGCACTGTTCACGGTGCTGTCGGCCCTCCTATGCCTGTTCTTAGGCCTGAAAATGCCCAATCTCCACTGGACCAGTGAGATCACCCCCATCAAGCAGGGCGGCGCTGTGGCCCTGGCCTTGCTGGGCGGCGTGGTGTATGCGGCCCTGCTGGCGGCCGGCTTCTTCCTGATCGGCTGGCGTATAGGCTATATGGCATTCATGGCCGCCTTTGCCGTGGTAACGCTGGCGGCGTGTGTACTGCTGCTCCGCTGGATCAAGACGAAGGGCTGCACCGTGTTTGCAAATCTGTGAAGAAGGTACCATGCGGATACGTTCATAAAAATTTGCCGTCTGCGCAAGGCATTCAGTGCCGCGTAGGCTGTACAGGGCCTAAGCCTTCGCGTGAAATAAGGGAAACTGTTCGCCCTTTGGGGGAATAAGCGGTGCGGACCCTTGTCAGGATGGATAGTTGGCCTTTTCCATTCAGGCGGCAGATGTATCCGGTCCTGGCAGGCAGCACTGCAGCACGCATGGGGCCTACACGATCTTCATCCGGCTATCGCCCCACCATAGCCCCCGGTAGTGAACATCCATATAAGCGTATACAATAGAGAGAAGCGCCTGCTTCTCTCTATTGCCTTGTCAAGAGGGGAAAATGGGAGAAAAACGGAAAT
>OKSC01002356.1_pt1 | contig 16228 bp, 10 predicted proteins | sample 1601161 | NCBI WGS metagenome assembly OKSC01 (sample SAMEA3541552, study PRJEB24748) | human gut metagenome | biome: human gut; feature: human-associated habitat; material: faeces | place: China | collected 2012
TATAACCGCCACTTTCCAGTTGCGGTTGGCTAATTCGGCTGCCAGTAATTTTCCACCTTTGCCAAATCCTATTATTATTGCGTCATATCGTTTCATTATTCTCGTAGTTAAAGGTTTATGGAAATAAAACACTATGACGCAAGAAAAGTTGCAGAAGCCTTGTTAAGGAACGTTTACCTTTCCAGTTCGCGGAGCGACTCCATTTTCTTCTTTTCCAGGAATTCGTAGATACCGCTCAGGTGTTCTTTCACTTGTTTATTACCGAATTCATAGATCTTGGTAACCAGCCCGTCTAAGAAGTCACGGTCGTGGCTTACAACAATCAGTGTACCATCAAAATCCAGCAGAGCTTGCTTCAGGATATCTTTAGTTTTCATGTCCAGGTGGTTTGTCGGCTCATCCAGAATCAGCAGGTTCACCGGTTCCAGCAGCAACTTAATCATAGCAAGCCGGGTGCGTTCTCCACCGGAAAGCACTTTTACCTTTTTCATGGATTGTTCAGGGCCACCAAACATAAAAGCACCCAGCAAGTCGCGTATCTTGTTACGTATTTCTCCTTTTGCCACATCGTCAATCGTCTGGAATACCGTAAGGCTCTCATCCAGCATAGACGCCTGATTCTGTGCAAAATAACCGATCTGTACATTGTGCCCGAGTGTCAGTGTACCATCGTGCTCAATCTCTTTCATGATACACTTCACCAGCGTAGACTTACCCTCACCGTTCTTACCGACAAAAGCTAATTTGTCTCCTCGTTCTACAGTCAGCGTAGCATTCTTGAATACTACATGGTCACCATAGGTTTTGCCCACGTTTTCCATGATTACCGGATAGTTACCTGAGCGTGGTGATGGCGGGAACTTCAGCCGCAATGCCGAAGTATCTTCCTCATCCACTTCCAGGATTTCCAGTTTCTCCAGCATCTTTACGCGGCTTTGCACTTGCAGAGTTTTGGAATAAGTGCCTTTGAAGCGTTCGATGAAGTCTTTGGTTTCGGCTATGAACTTCTGTTGTTCGTCATACGCCTTTTGCTGTTGTTCGCGACGTTCTTTGCGGAGTTCCAGATATTTGGAGTAATTTACTTTATAGTCATAAATCCGTCCCATTGTCACTTCAATAGTACGGGTAGTGATGTTATCCACAAATTTACGGTCGTGGCTGATGACGATGACAGCCTTACCATTATTGATGAGGAAATCTTCCAGCCACTGGATACTTTCAATATCGAGGTGATTGGTAGGCTCATCCAGCAACAACACATCTGGTTTCTGCAGCAGCAACTTGGCAAGTTCGATGCGCATACGCCATCCACCGCTGAAGTCACTGGTCTGACGGTCAAAGTCTTCGCGTGTGAAGCCGAGTCCTAACAAAGCTTTTTCCACATCTTCCTCATAGTTGGTGGAGTCGATGGAGTAAAATTTCTCACTCAGGGCAGAGACTGTTTCGATCAGTTCCATATAACTGTCACTTTCGTAATCGGTGCGAGTTTCCAACTCCTTGTTGAGGCGTTCTATTTCTGCTTCCATCTCATGCAGATGTGAGAAGGCTTGTGCTGTTTCCTGAAATACAGTTCGTCCGTCTTCCGTCATCAGGTGCTGCGGCAGATAAGCGATTACACTGTCTTTGGGTGCTGAAATTTTGCCCCGGGTAGGTTGGCGTACTCCTGCCAGAATTTTCAGTAAGGTACTTTTTCCCGCTCCGTTCTTTCCCATCAGGGCGATGCGGTCTTTTTCATTAATAACGAAGGAAACGTCACTGAATAAGGTGGTGCCGCCAAATTCTACGGCCAGTCCGTCTATTGAAATCATACTCTATTTTTAAATTGAGGCGCAAAGATAGTGCAAATTGAGCGTAGAACTTTCATGCTTGCATGAAAAAGTTATGCCGAGATGCAGCTTATCTTCTCTAAAGATAGTACATTTATATTATTTTTTATATCTTTGCCTCATTAAACAAAAATACATTGGTCATGGAAACAGGGAATTTGTCAGAAGATTACCGTCCGCTGATACTGGTAGCGGAAGACGATGATAGTAACTTTAAGTTGATAAAGGCTATTATAGGGAGAAAGTGTGAGATAATGTGGGCGAAGAACGGTGAGGAGATTGTCTCTTTGTTTCGTGAATACCGTGACAGGGCGGATGCAATACTGATGGATATTAAGATGCCTGTAATGAATGGTTTGGAAGCTACACAAATTATACGCCGGGAAGGCGGAATATTGCCTGTTATCATGCAAACGGCCTATGCTTTCTCTACCGACCGTGAAAATGCCATAAAGAGCGGTGCTTCGGAAGTATTGGTAAAGCCCATTACATTGAGCACCTTGCGCAACTGCTTGAGCAGTTACCTTCCCCGACTGGAATGGTAGGCTTTCCGCAATGAAAAGATAACTGTATCTTAGGGTTTGTTTATATTTTGATTAAAGAGTTATATAGCTTGCTATACTCCTCATAAAGACAGAAAAACATCCTCACAAAGAATTCTCTAAAGAATGCTGAACAAAAATTAAGCAGGTTCTGAACAAAATTTCTATTCTTTTGTTAATGAAGTCTAACCAAAATTTAACGGAATGAATAGTAAACTGCGCTTTTTGTTAATATCACTGTTTATATTCTTCGTGGCAGCATTACAGGCTTCAGCAGACGGTGATATCCGTGTATCGGGCATTGTGATGTCGGAAGGAGAACCTTTGCCGGGAGCATCGGTATTGGTGAAAGGTACTCACAACGGAACGGTAACTGACGTTGACGGGAAATATACCCTTACCGTACCGGCGGACGGTACGCTGGTCTTTAGCTTTATCGGACTGAAAACTACAGAACAGAAAGTCAATGGACGCACAGTTGTCAATGCGGAATTGCTTCCGGACAGCGAACAACTGGATGAGGTAATGGTGGTGGCTTATGCCACTGCCAAGAAGTATAGCTTTACGGGAGCGGCTTCCACGGTAAAGGGGAGCGAGATTGCCAAGATGCAGGTGTCCAATGTGTCGCGTGCGCTCGAAGGTACGGTTTCCGGACTTCAGGCAAGTGCGCCCAGCGGCCAGCCGGGTACGGATGCTGAAATACGTATTCGCGGTATCGGCTCTATCAATGCGTCGAGCGCCCCGCTTTATGTGGTGGACGGCGTCCCTTTCGACGGTAGCATCAACTCCATTAATCCGGAAGATATAGCTTCGCTGACGGTACTGAAAGATGCCGCTTCGGCTGCTCTCTACGGTTCGCGGGGAGCCAACGGTGTCATTATCATAACTACCAAGCAGGGACATACCGACTCGAAAACCACGGTCAGCATCAATGCCAGCTTCGGTGGTTCCAACCGGGCTATCCGCGATTACGACCGTGTTGGAACCAATCAGTACTTCGAACTCTATTGGGAAGCTTTGCGCAACCAATATGCTCTGAATTCGGATAAATATACTCCGCAGACCGCAGCTGCCCAAGCCTCGAAAGACCTGGTAGGCAAGCTGATGGGCGGCGGCCCTAATCCTTACGGACCCAACTATCCGCAACCTGTAGGTACGGACGGCAAACTGCTTGCCGGCGCTACTCCGCTTTGGAATGTGGACTGGCAGAAGGAAATGGAACAACAGGCATTGCGTACGGAAGTCGGATTGAATGTTTCCGGTGGCGGAAAGACCAACCAGTACTATTTCTCGGCCGGCTATCTGAACGACAAGGGTATTGCCCTTGAGTCCGGCTACCAACGCTTCAACTTGCGTTCCAACATTTCGAGCGAGATAACCCGTTGGTTGCGCGGCGGTGTGAATATGAGCTATGCCCACTCCATACAGAACTATCCGGTTTCGTCCGATGCCAAGACGAGCAATGTCATTAACGCCGGACGTCTAATGCCCGATTTTTATCCTGTGTATGAGATGAACGCCGACGGTACATACAAACTCGACTCGGAAGGAAAGCGGATTTACGACTTCGGTTCCTACCGGCCGTCGGGCGCTACAGCCAACTGGAACCTGCCTGCAACCTTACCCAATGATAAATCCGAGCGTATGCGGGACGAGTTCTCCGGACGTACTTTCCTTGAGGTCACTTTCCTTGAAGGGTTGAAATTCAAGACCAGCTTCAACTTCGACCTGATAGACTACAATACGCTGGATTATACCAATCCCAAAATTGGTCCTGCCGTCAATACGGGCGGTGGAGCAAGCCGCGAATATACCCGTACTTTCTCCTGGACATGGAATAACATCGTGACCTACGATAAGACTTTCGGCGAACACCACTTCAATATCCTTGCCGGACAAGAGGCTTACTCTTACCGTTACGATGTGTTGCAGGCGGCACGAAGCAATATGGCTGTGCCCGATATGCCGGAACTGGCTGTCGGTTCGCTTGTAACCGCAGGCACGGGCTATCGCATCGATTATTCACTGTTAGGCTATCTTATCAATGCCCAATATGACTACCGGAGCAAGTATTTCTTCTCCGCTTCCTACCGCCGCGACGGTTCCTCGCGTTTCGCACCGGGTACACGCTGGGGCAATTTCTGGTCGTTGGGAGCTTCGTGGCGCATAGACCGCGAAGCGTTCATGCAGAATACCGCCGACTGGCTTTCCGCCCTGACCTTAAAGGCCAGTTATGGCGCGCAGGGCAATGACAACCTGGTTACGTATTATGCCAGCAGCGGACTGTATTCCATTGTTTCACAGGCAGGTGAGAATGCTTTGGTGTCCGACCGTCTTGCAACGCCCGATTTGAAATGGGAGACTAACCTCAACCTCAATGTAGGTATCGACTTTTCATTGTTCGATAACCGTTTCTCCGGTTCGTTCGATTTCTTCCAGCGCCGTTCCAAAGACTTGCTGTATTCCCGTCCGTTGGCAACTTCCCTGGGTTATACTTCTATGGACGAGAATATAGGTGCTTTAAAGAATACGGGCTTTGAAATAGACCTCAAAGGAACGCTTATACACACCCGTGACTTTATGTGGCGTATGGGTGTCAACCTTACGCACTACAAGAACGTGGTGACCGACCTTCCGCTGAAAGACATGCCCGTTACCGGAGTTACCCGCCTGAAGGAAGGGCGTTCGGTCTATGACTTCTATCTGCGCGAATGGGCAGGGGTAGACCCGGACAACGGCGACCCGCTGTGGTATAAGAACGTGAAGGATGAGCAGGGCAATATCACCGGACGCACCACCACCAATGACTATGCTCAGGCTGATTATTACTATGTGGACAAATCTTCGCTCCCTAAGGTGTATGGCGGGTTCAACACCGCTTTCTCATACAAGGGTTTTGAGTTATCCGCCATCTTTGCCTACAGCATAGGCGGTTATATCGTAGACCGTGACGTTACGATGCTGTGGAGCAACGGAAGCAATCCGGGACGTGCCTGGTCTACCGAGATACTGAAACGCTGGACGCCGGAAAACCGCTACACGGACGTGCCGGCCCTGAAAACAGTGTCCAATAACTGGAACTCCAACTCCACCCGCAATCTGTTCAACAATTCGTATCTGCGGATGAAGAACATCACGCTGTCCTACAACTTCCCGCAGCCGTTGATAAAGAAAATCAGCCTGAACAGCCTGCAACTTTTTGTACAGGCGGACAACCTGCTGACTTTCTCCAAGAATCAGGGACTGGACCCGGAGCAGGGCATCACAGGACTGACCTATTACCGTTATCCTGCCATGCGTTCCATTTCGGGCGGGCTTAATGTTTCATTCTAAATCACTGTTAACAATGAATACTTTCCTTAAAAATACAGCAATCCTCGCAGTGGGATTATTGTCCGTCTTGTCCTCGTGCAGCGGAGACTTTCTCGACAACAAACCTACGGACGCCGTAGATTCGGGTATCGTCCCCGTACCTTCCAATGCCGGACGTATCTTCAACGGTGCATGGTATAACTTGTTTGAGTACAGCAGTACGTATGCCAATATCGGCTATCGTGCCCTGATGTTGCAGGACGACATGATGGCGGACGATGTGGTGTCGCGTCCGATGTATGGTTTCAACTCATCCTACCAGTTTAACGATGTGGGGATGCCGGCCAACAACCGCACTGCATTTGCCTGGTATCTGATGTACAAGACTATCGACAATTGCAATACCGCCATTTCCATTACCGCGACCGGTGATGATAATACGGCCGATTTCCGCCATTCCAAGGGGCAAGCCTACGCTTTGCGGGCTTTCTGTTATCTGCATCTGGCTCAGCACTACCAGTTTACTTATCTGAAAGACCCTTCCGCACCGGCTGTTCCTCTTTATACGGAACCTACCGCCTCTACGACAGAGCCCAAAGGGAAGGCTACCCTGGAAGAGATATATACGCAGATATTCAAAGACCTGAATAAGGCTAAGGAGCTTCTTGAAGGGTATGTCCGTCCGGACGACAAATCCAAGTTCAAGCCGGATGTAAGCGTTGTCAACGGATTGCTGGCACGTGCCTATTTGCTTACCGGACAATGGAATGAAGCCGCCGGGGCTGCACTTGAGGCGGCTGAAGGATATACTTTAATGACGGATGCCAAAACGTATATGGGCTTTAACGACATATCCAATACCGAGTGGATGTGGGGGCATCCCCAATCTGTGAGTCAGTCCGACGCCAGTTATAATTTCTATTATATTGATGTGGTGACTCCCGATGCGTATAACAGTTTTATGGCCGACCCGCACTTTAAGGACATTTTCGAAGCGGGAGATATCCGTCTGGAGCTGTTCCAGTGGATGCGCGAAGGCTATTTGGGTTATCGCAAGTTCCGCATCCGTGCCGACCAGACCGGTGATATCGTTGTGATGCGTTCCGCCGAGATGTTTCTGATAGCTGCGGAAGCACTGGCTCGTGAAGGACGGTTGGAGGAAGCCGTGAAACCGTTGAACACATTGCGTAATGCCCGCGGACTTGCCGATTATGACCTGGCAGGCAAGACGCAGGAACGGCTTGTCGATGATATTCTGCTGGAACGTCGCCGCGAATTGTGGGGTGAGGGATTCGGCATTACCGATATTCTCCGTACGCAACGTTCGGTAGAACGCATGCCGTTGACGAAAGAGGAAGCGGAGCAAACGTACGATTGCTGGCAGCAGGGAGATACTTATAGGGAATATAACCCCGAAGGTCATTGGTTCACTTCCTTTCCCGACGGAACGAAGTTTGTGCCGAACAGTGTGTATTATCTGTATGCCATTCCGGAAAAGGAGACGAATGCGAATCCTAATCTATAGGAGAGGGGTGTTGGGAAGTGATTGATGTTTTTTAGGCACGGATTACGCGGATTACACGGATTTATTTTATTCTTTTTCCGTGTAATCCGCGTAATCCGTGCCTAAAAATAGTACCCTGAATAGTGCGTAACCGGCATATCTTCAAATTTGTTACTCCGTCTTCTTACTTTCTCTTTCCTGCATTTTGCGTTTCACGAACTCAATCTTCAGGTTGGCCTCTTCCATATTCTTCTTGATTTCCGTGATGGAAGACAGCAGTTGCGCCAGTTCATAGACAGCTGCCACCGCCTTGCGGTCGTTCGGTGTCATGACAGTGGCATAGGAACGTTCGCCAAGATAGTGTACGCGGATATTCTTGTCTTTGTTCAGATTGAGGAAAGCGATTACATTACCGTCTTCGCCCAACTTATAGTCTGCTTTCTCTATCTTCTCGCCCAAATCGGTCGTTTCATAGCTGTCCTTGGAAGCCGGGGTTTCGGCAAAACTGCCGTCGGGTGCGGTGACTTTCACTGCGAGGTGATGGATGTTATGTGGGTCGCAATAGATGGAAGTCATGCTCATCACTCCGGTCTCATCTACCTGAAAACGCAGGTAAGAGCGGTGCAGGTTCTTTTCTATCACTTGTGAGGGATGCAGGTAATTGCCGATTTTTTGATATTCGGCATCTTTCTCGAAAGTATAATTCTTCTTGATGGCATCCACCTCTTTTTGTTTTTCCTGGAGCATACTGTCGAGGTAGACCAGCGTTTTCTCCTGTTCTTTTAGTTCCACCTGCTGCATCAGTCCGATACCCTCGCGGCGTGTTTCAAAGGCCTTCGGATAGAGTATCTTGATGCTGTCAATCTGAATCTTCGCTTCGCTGTAATCTCCGCGTTCAAACGCTTCGCGGGCTGCCTGGAGTTTCTCTCCTGCTTTTTTCTCTACATTGCTGCAAGAGAAGAGCGTGCAGCAGAGGCACGCAAGGAATGCTGCTTTCTTCATAATTTTCATTCTTGATGTTAGTGGGGGCAAAAATAAAAAATAATATCCGTATCTTTGCACCCTCAAAATGATTTATTGACAAATGATTGAATTGACGACAGAAGAACTGAAGCAGCGTTTCAGTGACAGCATATTTAAGCGGATTTCCGAAACAGCGGATGAATTGGGACTGGAGTGCTACGTAGTCGGCGGCTACGTGCGCGACATATTCCTGCAGCGTCCTTCCAAAGACATCGATGTGGTAGTAGTGGGCAGCGGTATTGCAATGGCCGAGGCGCTTGCCAGGCGTTTGGGACGCGGCGCGCATCTTTCTGTTTTCAAGAATTTCGGGACGGCGCAGTTGAAGTATCACGGCACGGAAGTGGAGTTTGTGGGTGCACGTAAAGAGTCCTACACGCACGACTCGCGCAAACCGATTGTAGAGGACGGCTCGCTGGAAGACGACCAGAACCGCCGGGATTTTACTATCAATGCCTTGGCGGTTTGCCTGAACAGTCAGCGTTACGGCGAACTGGTAGACCCCTTCGGCGGCATGGCGGACATGAAGGAGAAGACCATCCGCACGCCGCTCGACCCGGACATCACCTTCAGCGACGACCCTCTGCGCATGATGCGTTGTATCCGCTTTGCCACCCAACTGAATTTCTATATCGACGATGATACTTTCGAATCCTTATGCCGCAACAAAGAGCGCATCTCCATCATATCCAAAGAGCGCATTGCAGACGAGCTGAACAAGATTCTGCTCTCTCCCGTTCCGTCCAAAGGATTTATAGACTTGGACCGTTCGGGCCTGTTGCAGCTCATCTTCCCGGAACTGGTTGCCTTGCAAGGCGTTGAAACCCGTAATGGCAGAGCGCATAAGGACAACTTCTACCATACGCTCGAAGTGCTCGATAATATCAGCAAAAAGACCGATAACCTCTGGTTGCGCTGGGCAGCCCTTCTGCACGATATAGCCAAACCGGCGACCAAACGCTGGGAACCTCGTGCCGGATGGACATTCCACAACCATAACTTCATCGGCGAGAAGATGATACCCGATATCTTCCGGAGAATGAAGCTTCCCATGAATGAGAAGATGAAATACGTGCAGAAGCTGGTAGGGCTGCACATGCGTCCCATAGTGATAGCGGATGATGTGGTGACCGACTCGGCCGTACGCCGTCTGCTGTTTGAGGCTGGCGATGATATAGACGACCTCATGACCTTGTGCGAGGCTGATATCACTTCCAAGAACATGGAGCGCAAGCAGCGCTTTCTGAACAACTTCCAACTGGTACGTCAGAAACTGAAGGACTTGGAAGAGCGCGACCGTATCCGTAACTTCCAGCCTCCTGTCAGCGGTGAGGAGATTATGAAAACATTCAATCTTCCCCCCTGCCAGCAAGTGGGTGCATTGAAGAGTGCTATCAAGGATGCCATATTGGACGGCGTCATTCCCAATGAGTATGAAGCTGCCCGAGCGTTTATGCTGCAACGGGCGGAGAAAATGGGGCTGAAATAGGCTCCGGCACTCTATGGAAAAAACAGGGAGTGTGTCAAAATTCAATTTTGAGGAGATAAACTTTTAACTTGAAATTTGCACATTCTGAAAGAATCGAGGAAAGGGTCGTATCATAACTCTCAAAGTTGAGTTTGATACGACCCTTTTAAAGGTTATAATTACAATCTGTAACTTTTCAGAGGCTCATTTTAGTTTTGACAGCCTCTTAGCAAAATGTATATCGCTTGACTTTCGGTTGATAAAGGAATGTCCTTACTCTTCCGCCTGGAATTTTCTGCTCACCTTCATCAGGTTGATGGAGTAGGTCACAATATTCTGTGCTTCCTGTATCATCGTCAGATACACCATGCTTACCTTAATGCTGCCGGACTGGCTTTGAATGCGTTGTAACTCTTCGCGTTTCAGGTGGGCGAGCTGGCCGTTCAGGTCGTTGGCTTTATGTATATCTTCCTCGAAGTTATTGTAGTTGTTGTTCTCCAGCTTGTGGCGGCACACCTGCAGCAGGTAAACGATGTCTTCCGTTACATCGGCAAACTCACCTTTCTGGATGGTATCGAGCGGCTTGAAGTTATTGTCGATATGCTCCAGACACGGTTCGCAAAGACGTCCCACACTATATACCAGTTCGCTGGCAAAGTCATTGCCCTGGTAGTAGTAAAGTCCTTTTTCGAGCACCGTATTGTTGTCCAGGCGGCACATGGCAAGCGTACCGGTACGTTTCATTTGTTTAATCAGTTGTTTCTCGAACTTCACGGAACCCATTGCCCGGCGCAGTCCGCGCAGGTTTTCGTGCAGGAAAGCGGTGACGGTGCGTTCGAAGTTATCTTCCGTAAATTCCAGTATTTTACCTAATTCCTCACGGGTGTGCTTGCGCAGCAATTCCAGAATTTCCATGTTGTCCGTGCTCTGCATCAGTTGCTTGATGGTAGCGTTTCCTTTTTCCTTCTCTTTGCGCTTCTTGTACATTATCTGGCTGCGTATCAGCATGAATACTGCCAGACCGATAAGGGCGATGATAGCGATTGTACCGCCGAAATGAATTACGAAGGTAACGAAGAAACAGATGGTAAACGCCGCTCCGGCAGTGATGAACCAGCCGCCGATAACGCTCAGTACGCCGGTGATACGGAATACGGCGGAGTCACGTCCCCAGGCGCGGTCGGCAAGGGAAGTACCCATAGCCACCATGAAAGTAACGTAAGTGGTGGAGAGCGGGAGTTTCAATGAAGTACCCAGGGCAATGAGCAGGCCGGCAAGTACCAGATTGATGGAGGCACGTACCAAGTCGAACGCCGCACCGTCGGCAATGATGGCTTCGTCCTTTTGGAAACGGGTCTCAATCCAGCGTTTGCCGCTTTCGGGCATCACTTTGGAAAGTCCGTTGGCTATCGTCATACTGAAACGTACCAGTGTACGTGCTATGGGAGTGCTGCCGAAGCTCTCTTCACCTTCGTCCTGGCGGGAGAGGTCGACGGAAGTCTTGATTACATTGTGTGCTTTCTTGGATGTGCACAGTGCATATACCATGATGGCGCCCGCACCGATAAGGAAGTACCACGGCGTTTTGGCAGGGCCGAGCAGTGAGGTCATCAGGAAGCCGTCGGGACCTGCGGCAGTGCCGTTGGTCGTATAGTCGATGAAAGAGGAGTAACCGGCAAGGGGCACACCTATGAAGTTCACCAAGTCGTTGCCGGCAAAGGCGAGGGCGAGGGCGAAAGTACCCAGAAGCACCACTATCTTGAATACGTTTACCTTGCACCAGTGCAGCACCTGCATCAATATGGTGAAGAACACGAAGAAGCAACCGATGAGCATAGCAGTGTTCTCCTGTATCCAGTGCTTGTTTTCGGGAGTCATGAAAGAGCTGTCCTTCAAGCCTTTTATCAGCATGAAGTAGATGATGGAAGTAGCTGCGATACCGCCGAAGATACCGATGCTGTACTTCATCTTTTTGGTGTAGTTGAAGGTGAAGACGATACGTGCCAGCCATTGCACCAGCATACCGAAGAAGAAGGCGATGGCTACGGATACGAATATCGCCATGATAACGGACAATGCCTTGTCTGTGTTGATAAGATCGCCCAGTCCGAGCGTATCGCTGCCGTACACTTTGATGAGGGCGAGGGCAAAGGTTCCGCCCAGCAGCTCAAAGACCATGGATACGGTGGTGGACGTCGGCATTCCCATGGTGTTGAATACGTCCAGCAGTACCACGTCTGTCAGCATCACTGCCAACAGGATGCACATGATTTCCGCAAAATAAAAATGCTCCGGCTGGTAGATACCGTGACGGGCGATGTCCATCATGCCGTTGGAGAGGGCAGCGCCGATGAATACACCGATACCTGCTATAAACAGTATCGTCTTGAAAGATGCTGCTTTGGCTCCGACAGCAGATTGTAGAAAGTTAACCGCATCATTGCTGACACCCACGACGAGGTCGAAGACCGCGAGGACGAACAGGAAGATGACAATGCATAAGTAGATAGTTTCCATAACATGTATTTTATTTCCGGTTGCAAAGGAACGTGTTTCGTGTTGCAGGGAAATGTCATATATGTTACAGAAATGTTACAAACTTCTCTCTCAACTTTCCACTCTCAGTTCTCCGCTTTTCAGGTATTCATAGAAAGTATATTGCGCCCGTACTTTCTCCTTTTGCGGACGGGCTGATTTCCAGCGGTTACGCAGGTGGTCGTCCACAAAGCAGGCTTTGCGCTTGTCCGAGAGCTGGATGGAAAGCATGTCCGACAGTTCCCGTTTCAAATCCGGGTCCAGAATTGGGGTTACAGCCTCTATGCGGCGGTACAGGTTCCGGCGCATCCAGTCCGGCGAGCCGAGGAAAAGTTTCGGCTTTCCGCCGTTGCCGAAGTACCACACGCGGGCATGTTCCAGAAATGTATCCACAATACGTGTTACACGAATGTTACGACTGTATTTCTGTCCCGGTATCAGGCAGCAAATGCCGCGTACGATCAGGTCTATTTCCACACCGGCCTGTGAGGCCTCATACAGGCGGTCTATCATGGTGGGGTCTTGCAGGGCGTTCATTTTGAGTATAATCCTTCCCTGCTTTCCGCTTTTCGCCAGTTCTATTTCATGGTCGATGAGGCGGTTCAGTTCGGGAATCAGGTTGAAGCGTGCCACCAGCAGGCGGTGGAACACGGGATTTTCCTTGCCCTGAAAAGTGCGGAACAGGTTGTGCAGGTCGTTTACGAGTATGGGGTTGCAGGTGAACAGACCGGAGTCTGCATAGAGCGTGGCGGTCTTTTCGTTGAAGTTTCCGGTGCTGATGTAGGCATAGCTGGGCAGTTTGTGGCCTTGTCTGTCGCGGCGCAGCACAAGGGCTACTTTGGCATGTACCTTCAGTCCGGGCAGGCTGAACAGGATATTGATACCGGCAGCTTTCATCATCTCGGCGGTGGCAAGGTTGTTCTCCTCGTCGAAACGGGCTTTCAATTCCACGAATACCGTCACTTTCTTACCATTCTGGGCAGCGCTGACCAGCGTATTAATCACGGCCGAATTCTCTGCCACTCGATACTGGGTAATCTTGATCTCATCCACCTTCGGATCAAAGGCCGCCTCCATCAAAAAGCGGATCAAATAATCAAACGACTCATAAGGGAAATGCAATAAGATATCCCGCTTCTTCACGGCCTTGAATACCGACCCCATCTCATCGAGGAAAGGCACACGCATAGGCACCGGTGGCTGCTGCTCCAAATGCTTTCCTGCCGGATTCGGCAATTTCATCAAGTCCTGCAAATTATTATATCGTCCACCTAACACCAAGTCCTCCGACGTAATACCAAAGGCATCGCAAACAAAAGCCAGAAAATCATCCGGCATCGCTTGATCATACATAAAACGGCTCAAGGCTCCGATCTTGCGCTTCTTCACCTTCTTACGGATATTCTCCACGATATTCGCCCGGCTCTCATCATCCAAATAAATATCCGCATCCCGGGAAATCTTGATGCTGTAACAGCCATCAATAATATAACCGGGAAAAACATTCTGTAAATTCGCACGGATAATGTCGTCGATAAACATGATATAATATTTCCCGTCATGCGGAGGCAACTCGATAAAACGGGGAACTTTCGCATAAGGAATCTTCATCAACGCATAATGATACTCGGGTACGAAGCCCGGCTCATTCATCCGCTTGCTCCGCTTAATCATACGGATCACAAGGTAAAGCCGACGATCCCGGATGAACGTACGTATATCACCGGCTTGAATCATGACCGGCGACAGGAATGGGAAAACCTCCTCATTAAAGAAATTATGGACAAACTCTTCATGGAAAGGTTCCGGCTTCTCATTCTGGTATAAGTAAACATTCTGGCGATTCAATTCCGGCAATATCTTTTCCGAGAAAATACGGTAATAGTCCCGTTGCTGGCGGTTAACCTCCCGGGTGATAGCCGCCAAGGTCTCTTCCGCCTCAGCTGCGCTCTCCTCCGAATAATTCTTTTTCATGATTACCCCCCGATGTTCCGCAACCCGGATCTCATAAAATTCTTCCAGATTCGAGGAATAGATAGAAAGGAACTTAATACGCTCATAAATAGGCAGCGTATCATCTTCCGCTTCCAGCAAGACACGGTAGTTAAACGACAACCAGCTTAAGTCCCGTTTAAAATATTGATATGAATTCTCCATAATATTCTTATCTTAGGCGTGTAAATATAGATACTTTCGAGCAATAAAAGAAATTGTTATGATTAAAGTTGGATTGCTTTCAGACACCCATGCGTACTGGGATGATAAGTACGCCGAATATTTTAAAGATTGCGATGAAATCTGGCATGCGGGCGATATAGGCTCCGATCTTTTGGCCGCGAAATTCGAGGCTTTGAAACCTTTCAAAGCCGTATACGGAAATATAGACGGACAAGCCATTCGCCTGCAATATCCTAAAGTAGCTCATTTCAAGGTAGAAGACGTGAACGTTATGATGACTCATATCGGAGGTTATCCGGGCCGCTACAATCCCGAGATCCGCAAAGAATTATACGATACACGGCCAAATCTATTCATCTCCGGACATTCGCATATCCTGAAAGTAGTATTCGATCGAAGCTTGAAGTGTCTGCATATGAATCCGGGAGCGGCTGGAAAAAGTGGCTTTCATCAAGTACGTACCTTATTACGTTTCGTTATTGAGGGAAAGGATATCAAAGATTTGGAAGTTATAGAGCTAGGGAATCGGGCATTATAAGATGATTAGTTACCGCAACAGAAACTCTCGGCGAAAAGAATCGTATTTTGCAAATAAGCGAACTCTTTCTCAAAATATTCGCTAAATACCCCGGAACTCAAGTTCTCCTCGATTTGTTTCGCTGTCCAAAGCTTTCCGCTACGGCGCTTACATTGATTTAATTGCTCTTCCGTACGTAAACAAATAACATAGAGAGATACCAAATGTTTCACCTTCTCGTTCTCAAATGTATAACGGATCAGGAAGCGTGGAGCAATTGATTTATCTTGCGCCAAACTTCCGAGAGTCTCTTTGACCGTGCTATCTATACTATGTCGGAAGAGCACGTAATTATGGAACGGATAATCCATCGTATCCGGAGAGACAAACTCATCCTTACTTCGTCTCACCAGATATAACATACCATTATAAACAACGGCGATACGCACGATCGGATGATAGTATTTCTTCGGTAAAGAGCGGCTGACCGAACGTGCGATACAACCGATCACCTTCCCATTGTCATTCAATACGGGAACCCACATTTCCTTTTTCAAGCTACCTTGCATCAAGGACAAACGTATTTGCTCATAAACAATGACCAAAACACCGATTACCAATCCCAACTCCCGGTATAAGAAACGTTCGGTACGCATATTCTGCATCGTTTCCGGCAAGATGCTATATAACAAGATGATGAAAAGATGCAACGTGTACAGGTTCTGTACCAACTGAGCGAGGAAATAAAATTCGTTCAAGGTAGTACGAAGCAAAGTACGTTTAAAAGAGGGACGTTTCGAATCGCGTATACGTTGTATGACCGTTCTCCTCGTGAACCCCACGATCGCTAACGCCACGACCAGTAATACTTCCGTGATAAGAGGAGAGTATATAAACAACACAGGTTCAAGCTTGAGACAAAGAAATACGGAATATAAGACCAATGTGCCCGCCGATGGCAGAAGCATAAATTGGTACACCTTATCCTTACTCAACACTTGAAACAAAAAAATACAAACAAAACAGAAAGTAACCCCAATTATAAAGGATAATAAATAAGAAAAATAATTGTCCAAAAACATGAACAACAACAACGGCAATAAACCTATCGCCTGATTATCTAGACCTTTCTTTACTCTGTTCATTCCTTCCCCCCCTTTAGTCCACTTTTATATTAATAACAACAAAGATTGTCAAAAGTTCATGAATCATATATGCTTTTCCGCATGGTACGACGAGCGCACCAGCGGAGCGCTCTCTACTTTCTTAAAACCTTTGTTAACGGCCTGTTGTCTATAATATTCAAAGCGTTCAGGAGTCACATAT